>ENA-ORBV01000253-ORBV01000253.1-microbial-mat-metagenome-genome-assembly--contig:-NODE-253-length-118353-cov-23.896843_pt1 | contig 118353 bp, 96 predicted proteins | sample MGYA00237777_ERZ505514 | MGnify/ENA primary metagenome ERZ505514 (study PRJEB26160, sample SAMN06269048) | microbial mat metagenome | isolation source: Oligotrophic lake microbial mat | place...
TCGATCTTCCCTTCAGCGACTCGGCGCTGTAGGCGAGTCAGGAAGTGCTCGGAGTGTGTTTCGACGATCAATTGCATATTCCGTGGCGTGCTTTCCTCGTATGCCTGAACCGCGCTGATAAAAACATCGGCCAGGTTGGATTGCGCCATCGGATGGAGGTGAATCTCGGGCTGCTCCATCCACACCGTGGAGCCGGCGGGTGCGTAGAACGCCTGAACAAGTGCCGGCAATACCTGAGACACACCAAAGCCCACGTCCGTCAACTTGACTTTGTGTGCTTTTGGGTGGGTCTTTACCAATACTTCATACTCCTTGCGACCCTTTGCCAATGCGCGCACCTCAAAGCTGTCGATAACACCAAGGTCCGTCAACCACTCCGCGATGAATGGGACGAACTGCTGTTTGCGTTGCCGATAACCTCGATTCAAATGGCGTCCCTGTGCATCGGCGGCCAACAGCGCGGCGATCGTGGCTTCACCTTCAGCTCCCACGTCTGGCGGAGTATCGCCCGACCATTGGTATACGCGACGTGCAGGTCGTCGCAATGGCCCAAGAAAATAGACCTGCTCCAGCATTTGCTCAGTTTGCAACGTAAAGTCAGCCAGGAAGTCGGCATTCTGATACCGCAACAGAGTCCGATCGGCAAAGCGATAAAACTTTTCCGGCGGCTCGACAGGCCATCCGCGCCCGACAGCGCGAATCAACTTGAGAGGGCTACATTCAATATTGCCGCGAGTGTGATTCATCTCGAGCACAGCGTTGGCGCCATCGAATAACTGGTACTGAAAAGCCTCGGTTTGGGGCTGTTCAGCCTTGTCCGCGCGCAGAGTACTAGAGAGGCGCAGTTCGTCTCCTCGAAAGGATTGCTTAGCGTCCAGCGCGTTCTTGACGGCCAAAGCGCCTTGCAAGCGCCAGCGCAGCGAAAATTCCAGTGGCAACTTCAGATCGTGACCGTACAAACAGTCTTCAAATGTGCCGAGGTCGATGAGCGAGTTTTCGTCACCCATGTGCAACGCGCGCTTGCGATCGGAGAGTTGGACCGTCTGCTTCAGAGCCAGCAAGAGGTGCCCAAGGCTGGATTTGCCCGAGCTGTTCGTTCCGAAAATGACGGTCAAGGGTGCGAGTCGGATCGTTCCCGTGTCTTGCCACGCTTTGAAGTTCTTGATTTGCATTTCGGTCAGCATGTTTTGTCCTTATATCGCAGCATCATTCGCGCGTCCGGCCGCTTTCAGGCGCCATCAAGCTCAGCCTTGTACAGCGCCGATGAGGTCGGCCCATGAGGGGAAGTCCGCGGTATCGCCTGATCTAAATTGCACAAGTCCATCGAATCCGTGTACTGGATCAATTGGTGGAAACAAAACGACATTTCGGCCGCCCGGTCTGACCGCGCTCGGGAACACGATGCCGTCAATTTGTTCGCCAAGCGCGTCGCGAAACACTTTTGCAAAGTACTCGGAGACGACCTGTGACGGAACATACTCGACGTGTTCACTGCCATCCTTCTTGACTGGTGTGCTGATACTCGTGACAAAGTTTTCGATAAACAGCAAGCCTTCTCGAGCTTCACGCCCCCCGTCGTCGAAGATGGACGGAAGCGCTGGAATCCGGCATAGATCAAGGACCTTTAGCTCGCGGACGATTGAAAACTCGGCATGCGATGCTTGGCACGGTGGTCCGGATAGAACCTTCGCGAATGCTTGAGCCTGCGCCCGCGGGTCGGTGCATTCTCGGGCGGGCGGCTGGTGACGAACCATTTTGCCGGTATCGGCCGCTCGTCTTCGGTGAAGCCCCAGGGCTCGCGGAGATTGGCAAAACTCAGGGTGCGGAGCTGGTCAAGTTCACTGCCAGCGAGGTAGCGCATCGCGATACACAGGCCTTGGCGCATGGTCTCGAAGAGTGCCCGCAGCACCACGGCTCGCTCTTCAGGCCGAGCAGCTTGCAATACGGGCGGTGCATTCGCCCACGCGTCCTTGTCGGCCGCCAGATCGTCAATGTCCTGGTACGCGACACGCACCAAGCCGAGTTGTTCCAGATTTGGGTTGTTGAATCGCCATCCGCGCCGCAGGTCGTAAAAGCTGCGATAGCCGAGGATGGAGCGCATCGCATCCTGTACCTGACGGCGGTTGTTTCCCTTTACGTCAGGCTGCTGCATGTATTCGGCACGGACCGCGGCATCGTCACGGTCGAAGCCGAGCGCCTCGAACACCGCGTTGGCGATTTCCTTCTCCGACAGGGTATGGGACGGGGCACGCTCGATCGCCGACAACAGCGCCGCGCGAATCAACAGCACCTGCACGAAATCGTTGAAATGCCCGGCTTGCAGCGCCGCATCCTGGCGGTTGTCGGAAAACCCCAGGACCTTCTTCGCGTCCTGCGACAGCTGGTTGTCCTGCTCATACAGATAGCGCAGGGACGACAAGGTCAGCATGGTGGTCGCCGAACTGCGGCCCTCGCCGGAGAGCGAGGTCAGGCGCAACGAGTCCTTGCCCGAGGTCGTGTGGGAAGTGCCGCAGGCGAGGCAAAAGCGGAAGCTGTCCGGAACGAACCAGGCGGGCATGCCGTCATCGGCGGTGGTGGTGACGCCGTCCGACCGCACTTTGACGCTTTGCGGAATGAATTTCTTATAGGAGGACTTGACGCGCCATTCGCCGTTGACGCGCTCTTCGACCCAGGTTTCGGGGTAACGCTCGGGATCGGCATCGCTCCAGACCTGTGCCACGTCTGGCATCAGAAACCCGAACTTGACACCATCGTCCTCGTGCTGGCGCTCGTCGATGTTGCGGCGCTCGAAAGTGCGCCCCTCGGGGCTGTCGACGTCCCAAACCGGGATGTATTCCTGGCCGCAATCGCGGCAGAAGTGCACGTTGTAGAGGTGACGGGACCGGTCGCCGGCGACAAATTGCTGCCCATCGAGCGTGACCACGCGCCTGGTTGGTGCCTCCAGCGTGGCGAATACCCGGCCGCCGCCGGAGAAGAACTGGTGGAGCTTGAAGGCGAACAGGGACTTGCCCGAATCGTCAGTCACGGTATGCGCGCGCAGGAGGAATTCCTGCAGGTAGCTGCGGCAAGTCGCCTCCGGCAGGCCAGCCGCCTCCGCGAGAAGCGTGGCCGCCTCTTTCAAGGTTCTGGGCTTGGCCCGGCGCGGTTTGCCGCTCTCGTAGGTGAGGCCTAAGGTCAACTCGACCCAAACCGAAACCGGGTGGGCGGCCATTTGCGCATAGCTGAGGTCAGCGGGCACACCGGCCAGGAGGGCGGGCCCGAGCAAAGGCGCGATGGTTTTTTCGGTTTGCGCGTCCGGTGTCGTGCGGCGCAGTGTTTCCGTGATGACGTTGCGATCCGGGATAGGGGTGCCGAACAGGCGCGTGGCCACCCGCGCGACGACCGAATTGCGCTCCATCTCGGTGCCGTCGGTGGCCATGGTGGCCGACGTGCCGATGCAGATGAGCTTGTCGGCCAGGGCTTCACGAACCCTGCGCACAAGCAGGGCCACGTCAGCACCCTGCCGGCCGCGGTAAGTGTGCAACTCGTCCAGAACCAGAAAACGCAACCCGCGCGCGTTCGCCATGACCTGCTGATCGATAGCGTTTTGCCGGGTCAACAGCAACTCCAGCATCATGAAGTTGGTCAGCAGGATGTCGGGCGGATTCGCCTTCATGGCTTCGCGCTCTTCCGTCCCCTCTTGCCCGGTAAAGCGCCCAAACGTGACCGGCCTGACGTTGGGCTCCGCGCCCAGGAATTTCTTCAGTTCCTCCAACTGGCTGTTGGCCAGCGCGTTCATGGGATACACCACGATCGCCCGGGTGCGCGGCGTCGGATCCGCTTCCCTGGCCTTAAGGCACGCATCGACGATCGGGATGAAATACGCCAGCGACTTGCCGGAACCCGTGCCTGTGGTCAGGACATAGCTTTCGCCGGCAGCCGCCAGGCTGATGGCTTCAGCCTGATGCTTGTGCAGCGGCAGGGAATGGCCGGCCGACGACGTGCTTTTGCCGAAGCGGAAGATGTCGGCGCAACGCGGGTGCAGATGGCCAGCGTGGCAAAAGTCCTCGACCGTGCCGCCGGCCTTGAAATTCGGATTGATCTGCACCAACGGCTCGGGCCAGAACCGTTGGGAGGCGTATTCCGAGTCGACGTAGATGCGAATGTCGTCGGCCTTGATGCGCGTGAAACTGCGGGTGAATTCGGCATATTCACCAACCAGGTTTTCCCGAAATTCGAAGACGTTCAAATTGCGCCTCTATTTTTTCTTCGACAGCAATCTGTTGCATCGCCTATGGAAGTGACTCTTTCACCAACGTTCAGCGCTCCAATCTCCCGGGCATTTCCCAAAGCCCCAAGCCCGCGATTTTGCCTGCGAAAACATGCAACACCGTTCTGCGCATTCCTATTTTGGCATCGAGTTCGGGGCGCTGGGGTATATCAATGGATAAGCACGGTCTAGCCGCCCAGTCCGCTGGCTTACAGGATTGGCGCGTAGAGACGGTCGCGCAGGTAATCCAGGTCGCGCGCGAAGGTGGCGCAAAAGATCTTCAGGCGAGCCAGCGGAGTCTCGATCGGCACCATGCTGGATTCGGACAGCATCTGTTCGATCTTGTACAAGCCCTCGGTCTGGTTCACGGGCGGAAATGTCACCACGCAGGAAAGCATGACATCCTAAGGGCTAGCACGATGAGCCTCAAGGTCTTTCACGGACTTTCGCGGAAATCTGTAAATCTCTGCCCGATGCCCTCTACCTCAAGCTAGTCGTGTGCACGCGTCGCTGACATCCCAAGCTCAAAGGTGAAAAACGCTCGGAGATTTTTTGTCAGATCGTGACCGAAAGGTTATTTTTCTTTGACGCGCGATGTTTGCTCACGCAAATTACCGAAAGGTAACGATGCGGGCGCGAAATGAGTCAATCTTCTGAAAAATTGCCGAGCGGTAACAAAGACAGGTCACCGGTTGTCGTCCAGTCCTTGGTCGACCTGCGCGCGATCGTCCGCGATCGGCGCAAGCACCTCGCCTTGAAGCAACTCGATCTCGCCGGCCTTGCCAACAGCGGTAATCGCTTCATTGTCGATGTGGAAAACGTCAGCCTGGCCACTTGTTATCGCCTTCGCGTTGCAGATCGAAGCTGCCAGCCATGCCGGTTCCGCCCGCCACTGGTTTTTCAGTGTTCACCAAGCAGCGCTGCGCGCGTGACCGGCTTTTGCAACTGCCCGAGCCACCATCGCAACGCCCGCCCCTGTGAGTCAGCGGCACCCTTGCCCCAGGCATAGCTGACCTGCACCTGGTATTGAGGTCGTTGCACCCGTTTGACCACCAGCCGACCGGTATCGATATACGGCTGCGCCAGGCAGGTCGGCAGGAAACCGACACCCATTGCACGGGTCTGCGCGTCCAGTTTGGCCGGCATGCTTGCCACGGTGAATACGTCCTGGCCCGCCAACAGGCCGATCGACATGCCCGCGCCACGCTGCACGGAATCGGCGACCGTCACCGCGCGATACTGGCGAATCACCTCGTCGGGCACCGGTTCGGCGGCGCTTGACAGCGGATGATGCGGGGCCACGACGAACACAAAGCTCACTTTGCCCAGCGGCGCGTGCTGCAGCCCAGCCTTGGCGCTGGGCTCGACTACCGCGCCAAGTGCCAGATCGGCACGGCCCGCAATCAGGGCGTCCAGCGTGCCCGAAAGCGTTTCGGTAAGCAGCTTGACCCGGGTGGGCGGGTTCAAGGCAAAAAATGCCGCGCACAGGTCCATCACCGTGGCGGGCTTGATGACGCTGTCGACGGCGATGGTGAATTGCGGCTCCCAGCCGGTGGCCACGCGTTTGATGCGGTTGGCCACGGCATCGACGTTGGCCAGCAACACGCTCCCTTCGCGCAGCAGTTCGGCGCCAGCCGCGGTCAGGCGGGCCTGGCGCGAACTGCGGTCGAACAGCAGCACATCGAGCGCCTCTTCCATCTGGCGTACCCGATAGGTCAGCGCACTGGGCACCATGTGGCTTGCGCGTGCGGCCGCAGCAAAGCTTCCGCTATCGGCAATCACCTGCAGCATGGCAAATGCAGCGGGAGTCAAGACATCTCTCGGACAGGGCATTGGGCAACCCATGATTCAAAAAATTCGAATGATGACATCAATTGGGCGGTCCCTTCCAGGCGACCTTTGCCCGCATAATGGTTTTTGTCAAACACGGAGATCGATCCATGCAAACCCTTCGCAAATCACAGGAGCGCGGCTACGCCGACCACGGCTGGCTGAAGAGCTTTCATTCGTTCTCGTTCGCCGGCTACCACGATCCCGCACACATGGGCTGGGGAAACCTGCGGGTGATCAATGAAGACCGCATCGAGCAGGGCACCGGCTTTGGCAAGCATGGGCATCGCGACATGGAAATCTTGAGCTATGTGCTGTCGGGAGAACTGGCGCACCAGGACAGCATGGGCAACGTCAAGGGCATTCCGCCAGGCGACATCCAGCGCATGAGCGCAGGAACCGGTGTGACGCACAGCGAGTTCAACCATGCCAAGGACAAGACCACGCATTTTCTGCAGATCTGGATCGAACCCAGCGTGACCGGCATTGCACCAGGCTATGAGCAGAAGTCGGTTCCCGCGATCGAAAAGCGCGGTGCGCTGCGACTGGTCGCGTCGCCTGGCGGGGACCGGGGTTCAGTCTCGATCCACGCCGACGCGGCTCTCTATGCGGCCCTGTTTGACGGTGCGGAACGAGCCGAACACGTGCTTGATCCGGCCCGCAAGGCTTATGTGCATCTGATACGCGGCGCCCTGGATGTCAACGGTCAGCGCCTGAATACGGGCGACGCTCTGATGCTGGAGAACGAAGCCCTGGTGACCTTCTCCAACGGCCATGATGCCGAGGTCCTCCTGTTTGACCTGGCACCCTGATTCGCCGCTCGCCCAAGGCACACATCGCGCGAAGCTGCCTGTCATGGCGTTGCGCCACGACTCGGCCGCGAAGCCATTCCTGCGGGGGCGTCAGCTGTCAAGCTTGATGCCAACCTCCTTGAGCATCACGGTGAAAAACGCCAGATCGTCGATCAGTTGGGCGCTGAACCGGGACGAGGGCGCGAATGAAGGGGCCAGGCCCAGGCCCTGCAGTTTGGCTGCGAGTTCGGGTTCGCGGGCGATTCTCTCGAGCGCGCCATCCAGGCGCTGGCTCACCTCGCGCGGCAGGTTCTTCGGGCCGAACAGGCCGAACCAGCTGCGCGTCTGGAAATTCTTCATGTCGATGCCGAGTTCCTCGGTGGTGGGTATCTCCGGGAACTCGGGTAATGCCCCGGCAGTTGCATCGGTCATGACAATCGCCTGGGCCGTGTGTTGAACGGAAAGACTTTTTGCATGGAGCGTCGGCAGCGCCGGTCTCGCAGCGCGTTTTCTGGCGCTGCCGTGAGGTCTACACCGCGCTCGGCATGCGTGGCTGAAACCTCACCCCGCCCCGTACTTTCGCGTGCGCTCGGTGAACTCCGAATAACCGATGAAACGCTCGAAGCCGGCGACATTGTCGCGCAAGCCCGCTACCGCCCCGCCATCGCCGCTGTTTCTGAACTCTTCCAACGCTTGGCGCAGCGCCTGATACTGGGTCAGGAGGGCAAAGCCGAAATACAGCACCAGCGAAGCTCCGGCCGCAGTCTCGTCGGCCAGCGTGTAACCGGCTGTGTCGACCACCATCACCGGCCGCGTCAGGCGTGCCCGTACCTGTTTGAGCAAGGGCGGCGGCAGCATGGTGGGAAACAGCATGTCGGCACCAGCTTGCGCATAGGCGTTCAGGCGAGTGATGGTCGCCTCCAGATCCTGATTCACCCAATAGGCGTCGCTGCGCGCGACGATCATGAAATCCGGGTCCTCGCGCGCGTCGACCGCCGCGCGGATGCGGTTGACCACGCTCTCGACCGGGTGCAGGCGCTGCGGCACCTCGGCATGCTTGCCGTAGGCGTGGTCCTCGATGTGAATCGCCGCCACGCCGGCGCGCTCGAATTCGCGCACCGTGCGCCACAGGTTGGCGGCGTCATTGAAGCCCCCTTCGGCGTCCGCGATCACCGGGATGGCGACCGCATCGACGATCCTCTTCGCCTGGTCCACCATGTCGTGCAGCGACAACAGGCCGGTGTCCGGCAGGCCCAGGCGGCTCGCGGCAGTGGCATAGCTGCCGATGTAGACACAGGGAAATCCTGCCGCCTCGATCAGCTTCGCGCTCAGGGCATCGGTCGCGCCAAGTGCGGCGGTGGTGGTGCCACTGGCGACCAATTGGCGCAAGGCGCGGCGCCGTGCGTTGAAGCCGGTGTGTTTGGCTGGGCTGGTTGGCGACATATGGCTTTCTCCGATTCGGTCGGGATCATGCAACAGATTTTCACTGCAGAGGCTGGTCGCGGCGGGCGTCAGCAGTTTCGGGCGCGGTGGCGCCAAGGCATTCCAACGCCCGCCGCGCGCGCCACCACCAGCAGTTGCACGGCGACCGACAATGCCAGCGCTGCAGAATAGCCATGCGGATCCCAGCCTCCGGTGACAGTACGCGGCCACAGATCGAGAATCGCGCCGATCGCCCATTGCAGCAGGAAGGAGCCTGCCAGGGTCAGCGTGTTGACGGCGGTGGCCACGCGCGCGGTCTGCTCGATCGGGTACATCTGGCCTAACGCGATGTAACCGGCAGGGCCACCGGTGCCGCAAAAGGCGAACAGCAGCCACAGTGCGGTCACCGCCGCCGCGCTCCCGGGCTGCAGCATCAGGCCTAATTGCGCGATGAGGAGGCCGGCTGCGCATAGGGCCGGCACCAGTATCGAGGGCCAGCCGCGCGCCTGGGCACGGCTGGCCGCCCATCCGATGACCAGCCCGCCGGCCATCATGGCAAGCGTGTAGAGCAAAAGGGTATTTGCCCGCGCCGGAGCGTCATAGCCGGCGACATCGCGCAGCCAGGGACCGATCCACAGTCCGAGATAGGTGAAGTTGAGAATCGAGAGCATGGCGGCGGCAGGAGCGTAGCGCCAGAACTGCGGGGCGCGCACGATCGCGGCGACGACCGCGCTCTCGGCCTTCAGGCTGCCGCGCGCGGCGGGCAGCGGCTTGTCGCGCACCGAGAGGGCGATCCACAGCGCGGTGGCGACCGACGCGCCACACATCAGCCAGAACACGCCGCGCCAGCCCATGCCGGGCAGCACGGCCTGGACCGGGGTTGTGGTGAGCACGCTGCCAAGCGATCCCGCCACCATCGCAAGCCCGGTCATGTGGGCCACCTGGGCCGGGGCGAACCACTGGCTGTTGGCCTTGAGGATCGCCATCAGCGCCGCCGACACGCCGATGCCGAGGATGATGCGCGCCACGGCGAACCCAGCCAATTGGTGTGATAGCGCGAAGATCGCAAAGCCGGCAGCGGCCAGGAGAGCGAAACAAGCCTGGATGCGACGCGGTCCGAACATGTCGAGCGCGACACCGACCGGCAACTGCGCCGCCGCATAAGCCGCGTACATACAGGCGGCCAGCAGACCGAGTTCGCTGGCCGACCATGAAAATTCGGCCGCCATCAAGGGGCCGATGATCGCCATCACCGTACGCGAGGCCTGGTTGAGCAGGTTCACCGCCGACAGCGGCAGGGTAATGATGAGGAACAGGCGGTAGGGGGATTTCACGGGATGGGGTTGCCGCTGGTCTGTGGCTGGGTGCAGCCCGCGCAGTGTCGTATTGTCACCCAGACGGCGATGCGCGCCCGTGTCCGACGCAATGCGCCGTGGGCGTCGCTGCGCACCGCGGCGACTGCGGCCGATCCGGCCAGCGAATTTTCCGACACCACGCCAGTGCTCAACCATGTGGGCGGGCCGATCGGCATCGGCCCCTACGCCGGTCAGCGCGAAGCGGTGTTCGGGCAGTGGCAACGGTCCATGCAGCGGCTTGCCGCCTGCGAAAACGTGACGCTCAAGCCGGTTGGCAGGGGCATGGGCATGGGCATGTTCGGCTTCGATTTCGCCCATCACGACCAGCCGCCGCATCCGCCGCCGCCGCGCGTGTCTGCAGGGTCGATTTGCCGGCCGCGATTGCCGCGCGCTGAACCGCCAATATGGGGATGCTGCCTTCAGCAAGCACGGGCGGTGACCGGTTTCGCGTGGTCGTCGATATCACTGCAGGGCTTCACGGCAAACGGGTTCAGGGCGAGCCTCAAGCCGCCCAGGACCGCTTGAGCGCCGGCCGCGCGTTGATGCGTGCGATGTAGGCCGCCAGGTGCGGCTTGTCCGACACATCCGCGCCCAGGTTCGCAGCCACCGTGCAGGCATGACCGGTCATGATGTCGGCACCGCTGAATTCGCCGGCCAGGAACTCGCGCCCCTCGAGGTGGGCGTTGACCGGAACAAGCATGCGCGTAAGAAGTTTCAGGGCGCGATCGGCATTGCCCTGGTTGCGCCGCTCAGGTGGCAACAGCATGGTCTCGACCACGATGGTGTTGACCGGCGGCATGAGCATGCCTTCCGCATAGTGCAGCCATTGCAGGTAGGGGCCGAAATCCTGCGAAGTCTGTGCCGGCACCAGGCGGCCGTTGCCGTAGCGTGCGAGGACATACTGCACGATGGCACCGGACTCTGACATGGTCAGGTCACCGTCCTCAAGGGTGGGCACGCGGCCCATCGGGTTGACCTTCCGATACTCCGGGGCGCGCATGCCGGGGTCGCCCAGCTTGAAGCGCTCGAGTTCGTAGGGCAGGCCGAGCTCCTCGAACAGCCAGACGATGCGCACAGCGCGGGTGTTGGGGGCGTAGTAGATTTTCACGTAGGTATCCTTGGTTCAAGAACGCCTGCGGGATCATCGCACAGACGCTGAAGCACGCAACAGTGATGCCGCTGATCGGTCTGGAGCCGCGGCCTCCCTGGCCCACGGGCCACGTCGTGGCCGAGGGCGAGTAGTCGCTGATTGAAATGGTGCGCAAGCGGCCGAAAATTTATCGCCAGGTTTAGCGGTCTTGATCGACACCACAAGCACGACCGCCGCGCCAGAGGCACGATGTTGTCATGCAGTCTGCAATTCCCGAAAGGTGAATCCGCTGCATGCTTGGCGCCCGGCCGCCTGCCGCGAACCCTGTCGCACGCGAGGCGCCGCGCGTGCGGCACAGGCAATCAGTCGTCTCCTTCGGTCTCCAGCCCCGCATGCCACACAAACCCGCGCTGGGCGATGCCGGCCGCCATCGCCTGCTCGACTTCGGCATCGAACGCGGCGTCGATTGCCGGGTTGCTGCCACGCGCCCCGGCGACCACCGCCTGGGCCCAGGCAAAATAGCGGCGCTTGCGGCCGGCCGGCCAGGCCGGCGGGCTGTGCTGGATCGAGCGCAGGTTGGCGGTCTTGTCGGCGATCTTGAGCACCCGTGCGCGCGCCGAGATGCGCGCGGCGTGTTCCACTTGCGCCAGCTTGCGCAGGTGTTTCGGAATCTGCTTGTCGTCGGTGACTTCCATCACGAGGCCGGCGACATCGTCGCCGAAGACGGCGGCGATTTCGTCGCGCGTCACGCCCTGGTCTTCGACGCAGTCATGCAGCAGGGCGGCGATCACCAGGTTGGCATCGTTGCCGCCAGTGGCCTCGGCCACCAGGTGCGCAACTTCGGCGAGATGATTGACATAGGGCTCGCCGTGCTCACCCTTGCGTCGTTGATGCACATGCTTGCGGCAGGCGAATTCGAGAGCGCGCGTGATGCGGCTGATGTCACTGCTCATGGTTGCAGCTCGGTCGCGTGCGCCATGCCGGCCCGGCGGTCTGGATGCGCCGTGGATGACGACCGGGCGCATGGAATCTTTCCCGGGTGGGCATGGGCAAGCCGACCAGTCATCGCTTCCTTGCGTGTTTTCATGCGGCCTTCTCGCGTCCGGCTTGCTGCAACGCCCCCCACACGCGCGCCGGCGTGAACGGCAAGTCCATCGATATGACGCCGCGCGCAGACAGCGCATCGAGAATCGCGCTGCTTGCCGCCGACAGGGACCCGGTGACACCGGATTCGCCGGCGCCCTTGACGCCCAGCGGATTGGTAAGGCAGGGCACCACCTGATGGGCGATGTGAATGCTCGGCAGGATGCCGGCACGCGGCATCGGGTAATCCATGAACGAGGCGTTCAACAACTGACCGCTGGCGTCATGCTGCAGTTGCTCGCCCAGCACCTGGCCCAGGCCCTGCGCGACGCCGCCTACGATCTGGCCTTCAACGATGGTCTGGTCGAGAATGACGCCGACGTCGTCTACCGCCGCATAGCGCACGACGCGGGTGTTGCCGGTGTCCGGGTCGATCTCCACCTCGCACACGTGGCAGCCATTCGGAAAGCTCATCGCCGGCGAGGTGAATTTCGCCAGGTTGCTCAATTCCGTCGGCACGTCCGGCGGCAGTTTTCCCGCCATGCGCAGGCGGCGCGTGAGGTCGAGAATCGGAATACCGCGGTCGGTGCCGACAATGCGGAATTCACCGTTGGCGAATGCGATGTCGTTAACCCCGGCCTCGAGCAGATGCGCGGCGATCGCAGTGCCGCGGCGAATCGCCTCGTCGCAGGCCATGGTGGCGGCGCTGCCAACCATCATCGTCGAGCGTGAAGCGACGGTGGCAACGATGCCCGGCGCCTGGTCGCTGTCGCCGGCCACCAGGCGAATCTTGCCGACCTCGATGCCCAGGTGCCGCGCCACCATCCGTGGGTAGGTCGCCAGATGCCCCTGGCCCAGTGCCTGCGCCCCGGTATGAATGCACAGCGTGCCATCGTCACCAAACTGCAGCCGTGCCGGTTCCTCGAGAATGCCGCCGGCGACTTCCAGAAAGCAGCAGATACCGATGCCGCGCAACAAGCCGGCGCGCGCGGCGCTGGCACGGCGTGCGGCAAAGCCGTTCCAGTCGGCCAGTTGCAGCGCCTTCTCCAGCACCGCCGCGAACTCGCCGCTGTCGTACACCTGGCCGTTGGGGGCGCTGTAGGGCATGGCGGCAGCCGGTATCAGGTTGCGGCGGCGGATCTCGGCGCGGTCGACGCCGAACTTCACGCTGGCACCATCGAGCAGCCGTTCCAGAAGGTAAATCGCCTCGGGGCGGCCGGCGCCGCGATACGGCCCGAGCGGCGCGTTATGGGTGAACACCACGCGCGAGCGCATGCGGATCGAGGGAATCCGGTAAACCGAGGACAGGCAGTTCTTGGTGTTGTTGGTGGCCACAATGCCGATGTAGGCGGTGGTGTAGGCGCCAACGCCGACTGTCGCATCGGCGCGCACGCCGAGAATCCGCCCCGCGCGGTCGAAAGCCATGCTTGCCTTGAGCTTCGAGTCGCGGCCGCGGGTGTCTCCCAGAAAGCACTCGGTGCGGGTGGCGGTCCACTTGACCGGCCGCCCGACTGCGCGGGCGGCAAACAGCAATGCCGCATATTCCGGATAGGCCTGCACCTTGGCGCCGAAGCCGCCACCGACATCCGGGGTGATCACCCGCAGTTTGTCGGGGGCGATCCGCAACACGCTTTCAGCGAGCAGTTTGCGCACCACCATCACGCCCTGGGTACTGGCGATCAAGGTGTAGCGTTCTGCGGTCGCGTCCCACTGTGCAAGCGCTGCGCGTGGCTCGAGGGTGCAGGCGGTCAGGGGCGGATCATCCAGCTCGACCTCTTCAACATGAAAAGCAGCGGCGAACGCGGCCTGCGAAGCCAAGGCATCGCCATCTTCCCAATCGAGCGCGACATTGCCCGGCAGCGCCGGCCAGACGCTGGGTGCGCCGGCTGCCAGGGCAGCGTCGATGCCGCTTGCCACCGGCTGGGCATCGAGATCGACCGTCACCAGGCCGGCGGCGTCGATCGCGACCTGCAAACTGTCGGCAAGCACCAGCGCCACCGCCTCGCCGACATGGTGAACCGTGTCGTAGGCGAGCGGCGGAATCCCGGCCTGGAACATCGGTTTGCCGTCGCGGCCATTGAAGATCGCCAGCGGCGGAATCACGCCGATACCGGCTGCCTGCAGGTCATTGCCGGTGATCACCGCATGCACGCCAGGCAGGGCGAGCGCGCGCGCCGCGTCGATGCCGCGAATATGCGCGTGCGCCTCGATGGAGCGCACAAAACAGCCGTGCAACTGCCCCGCATGGTCAATGTCGCTGGTGTAATTGCCGCCACCCTGCACCAGGGTGCGCAACTCGTCGCGGTCGCCGGCGCGGCCGGCGCCGAAACGCAGGTTGTCGAAATTCATCAAAGGGCTCCCGTTGGTGGTGGCGGATTCGGGTACGCGTTGCAGGCCGGCCAGATCGGCTACGATCGCGCAGCAGATATCGATTTTCCCAGATGTCGCAAGCCGGTGTTTGGCTTGCTCCTACCGCGCCTGGTTGACCATCGCGCCACCGCCGTTTCACCACAGCGTCGGAAATTCGCTCCAGCGGCGAAAAGGCAACACGACCGATCAGGCCGCGCCGCTTCGATGTGCTTCAGCGACCACCGGATTGACCAGCACGCCGATCGAGGAAATGCCGACTTCGACGCAATCGCCGGGTTTGAGCCACACGGGCGACTTGGGTGCGAAGCCGACGCCTTCCGGGGTGCCGGTGGCGCTCACGTCACCCGAACAGAGCGTGGTCCGGCCGGACACGTAGGCGATGATCGCCGGTACATCGAAAATCATGTCGTCGGTGCCTTGGCGTTGCACCTCTTGCCCGACGCTTGCCATTTTCATCTACGATCCTCCGCAGGAGCGGTAGCGTGCTGCCGCCGCTTTCGTATACTTGTTGCGTGGATGCCCGCTGGTACCTCTATCTGATCGAATGCCGCAACGGTGCGTTTTACGCGGGCATCACCAACGATCTGCAGCGCCGCTATGCCCAGCACGCCGCCGGCCGCGGCGCGCGCTATACCCGCGCCAATCCGCCGGTTCGCTTGGTCGGCGCCCGCACGTACGCCGACCGCTCCGCCGCGGCGCGCGCCGAATACGCGATCAGGCAATTGCCGAAGAGTGCCAAGCCGGCGTTTTTGCGGCTGCCTGACGGCAAGCCCGCGCGCACCCGATAAGCTTGCACTGCGCATGCTTGAGCCGCAGTTGATGTAGCTGCCGTCGAGACAGGCTTCGAAAAATTCATGAAACGCGATCGATTCGAACTTCGCCGTTCGGGGAATAGTTGAGGCGGATGTGATGTTCCGGTTTGGCGAACATGCCATCGCGGTAGTCGGCGGGAAGATCGAGCGTGCAGGCAAACACGCGCACCATCGCAAGGCTCAGCGCAAGCATGGCCTCGGTGTAGGCCGTAGGCCAGTAGCGCCTGTTTGAATCCCGGCAACAGGGGCGGTTGCGAGCGATGATTGCAGGTGCAAGCGGGTGGGCAGCGCATCTCGCCATGCCGCAACAAGTCCACAATGTGGAGTTGCGGTATCGACTGCGGGCGTCTGAACAAGTGATTGGAGAATTCTGCATCTTGCCCGCTTGTCAGATATTCCATGACCGAAAGGGTGGCAATTCCAGCAAGAGCTGCCGGCGAGCGTGAGGATCGCGCCGGGGTAGGGCGCAAACATCAGGCGAGAGAAAAGTATTCCCTATATTTTGGACTTTTTGCCGCACGGCAAGGTGCTTTTGCCGCGCATTCATGTCTACAATTCGCCTGCTTCAGGCATCGGTGTCGGGTTGCGGCGCTTTTCAGTGGGGCAATCCCGGCGCGTCATGCGCAGCATTCTTGAAAGGGTAGGGCGATGCGGACAGAGTTGGTTGGGATCGTCGGCGTGGGGATCATGGGCAACGCCTTCGCGACGAATTTGCGCAAGGCCGGCTTCCCGGTGTTGGCATACGACATATCGGCGCAGGCCCTGCGGCGCATCGAGGGCTTGGGCGGAGACGTCGCTGCCAGCGCCGCGGAGGTAGCCGAGAAGGCGCGTGTGGTGATTACATCTCTGCCCACGGAGTCGGCGTTGCGGGCGGCGATCGGCGGCCCTGGCGGCATCGCCTCGGCGCGCGCCAATCCGCTGGTGGTGGAAATGAGCACGATGCGCCTGACCATCAAGGAGGAGATGCGCGCGCTGCTGGCGGCCGCCGGCAAGACGATGGTCGACTGCCCGGTGAGCGGCACCGGTGCGCAGGCTGCCAACAAGGATTTGGTGGTGTTCGCCAGCGGCGATCGTGCCGCCTGCGATGGTTTGGGCGACATTTTCGCGGGCATGTCGCGCCTGCAGCACTATCTGGGTGACTTCGGCAACGGCAGCAAGATGAAGTACCTGGCCAATGTGCTGGTCAATATTCACAACGTCGCCGCCGCCGAGACCTTCGCCCTGGCCGGCCGTGCCGGGATGGATTTGCAAACCGTGCTCGATGTGCTCAAAGACAGCGCGGGCACCTCGCGCATGTTGCAGGTGCGCGGTCCGATGATGGTCAACGCCGACTATGACAACCCGACGGCACGCATCGAGATGTACATGAAGGATCTCGACATCATCAGTGAATTCGCGTTCGACCTGCGTTGCCCGATGCCCTTGTTCGGGGTGGCGACCCAGCAGTATTTCTCGGCGCTCAACAACGGTCGCGGCGCGCAGGATACGGCGGCGGTATGTGCGGTGCTCGAAGAGGCCGCCGGGATTCACCGCAAATGAAATTCCGGACCTGAAATCAGAGACGAGATTGCCGGTCATGGCTGTAGGGTCGCGCGCGGCGGCGCCGCAAAAGGCGGCCGGCGCGCAGAGCATCCGTCGCGCCGCCGAGGTGCTGCGCCTGGTTGCGGGATTCGCCGGCCGTGGCGCCTCGCTGACCGAAGTGATCAAGGCCAGCGGGCCGGAGACGCGCCACTGTCGATGCGTGAAACGGCGCCGCGCGCAGTTTTCGCGCGGGCGCGCAGCGCCGGGATGCATGCAGGCGATGCCCAGATCCAATCCAGCCAATCAATGAAGCGGAGCACCATTTCATGAAATTCGGACTCTTCGGCGGCGCCACCGTCGCCGGCGCCGGCGACGGCAGCGACAGCCCGCAGCAATACCGTGCATTCATCGACTATGTGCTGGAAGCCGAGCAACTCGGCTTCCACAGCGTATTCCTGGTGGAGCATCATTTCACCGGTTTCAACCAGGTGTCGGCGTCGATCAGCCTGCTCACTTACCTGGCAGCCAAGACCTCGGTGATGCGCCTGGGCACGGCGGTGACCGTGTTGCCCTGGCATAACCCGGTGCTGCTGGCCGAGCAGGCGGCCACGCTCGACCTGCTGTCGAACGGCCGCTTCGATTTCGGCATCGGCAAGGGTTATCGCTTCAGCGAGTTCGCCGGTTTTTGCATTCCGCCCGCGGAGGCGGACGAGCGTTTCGCCGAGGCGCTTGAGGTGATCAGAAAAGCATGGACCACGCGCGGGCGCTTTTCACACCACGGCAAGCGCTGGCATTTCGAGGACGTGGTGATCGAGCCCACGCCGCTGACGCGGCCGCACCCGCCTTTCTGGATGGCGGCCGGCAGCCCCGGCGGCATTCAGTGGGCCGCCAGCCAGGACTTCCGTCTGCTGCTTGATCAGTTTTGCGATGCCGAAGTCGCCGGCAGTCGTGTAGAGACGTATCGCCAGGCGCTGCAGGCGCGTGGCGCCACTTTCGATCCGCTGGCTGTCGGCCTGACGCGCGCGCTGCATGTGGCGCTCAATGCGGCGCAACGTGAACGTGCGCATCAGCAGCGCGCGCAGTTTCTGCGCAACGTGGCGGCCCTGACCAATGACCCGCGCGGCCGCACCACGCTGGCGATTCCGAGCAACGATGCGGACATGCGCGCCGGCACCGAGCGCTCGGCCCTGATCGGCACGCCGGACGAAATCATCCAGCGCCTCAAGGCACTGGAGCGGGCCGGCGTCCAATACGTGCTGATGCTCGATGTCGGCGGCGATCCGCAGGCCTTGCGCATGTTTGCGCGCGAGGTGATGCCGGAGTTTCAGCAGCGCGCGCTGCCGGCAGCGGTCGCCGCTTGAGGTTGAGCTTGAGCTTGAGCGGAACGGGCGTCGGCGCGCCGGTGCCGAACTTGCGCAGGGCCCGGCCTCAGGTGATGTTTTCGTCGCCCAGGAGTACCCGCGCGGCGCTGCGACAGCACCAGCACCAGTTTCATGGTGGCGCGGGTGGCGCGGGTGGCGCCGACGAACAGGCGGCGGCAGGCGGCCTCGTCGAGGGCTTTGGTGCCGGGCGCGACATCGATCTCGGTGAACACCACGCAGGGCGCCGAACGCCCCTTGAAGCGATGTACCGAATCGATCGCGATGTCGCCCGCGCCTTGCAGCGGATTGCCCAACAGGTCGTATTGCCCGGCTGTTTCACAGTGAAGTCGGGGCAATAGAGCAGGGTTTCGATCGGCGTTTTCACGCCCTTGCAGAATTGGCGCAAACGGCCATCGATGGCGCTCGCGTTGCGCGGATCCGCTGGCAGTGAGTGCCTGCCAGCCATCGGGGATGATGTGTGCCATGCGGCAGATGCTAACCCGCAAGCGCGCCGGGCGGGCGGCGCGTCTTGTGTGATGATGCGTTCTGTCAGCAGATCCCGCGACCCGCCGCAGGGCCGGAATCGCCCCGCCCTTGCAAGCGAAACCATGAAACCTAACCTCGACACCCCGCTCTCGGACAAGGAAATCGAAGCCCTGGACGCGTTTCTGCTCGATACCGGGCTGGACGCGCCGATGGATATCTCCATGCTCGACGGATTTCTGTGCGCAGTGCTGTCCGGGCCGCGGCTGGTGCCGCCAGCGGAGTGGATGCCCTGGGTCTGGGATCATGAGGAAGCGGCGCAGGTACCGGGTTTCAGAAACGACAAGGACGCCAAGCGCGTTGCCAGCCTGGTGTTGCGTTTCGCCAACGAAATCGCCGCTGGGCTGACCCGCGCGCCACTGGAGTTCCAGCCACTGTTTCCGGAAAGCAGCCCGGAGAGCGGCAGCGTGCCGGTGATCGACGACTGGTGCTTCGGCTTTCTCAAGGGCGTGGCATTCGACAGCAACGGCTGGCAACCGTTGATGGACGCGCACCCCGAGTGGTTTGCCAGCATCCGCCTGTATGGCACCGAAGAGGGCTGGAAACGGCTCGAAGAGGAGATCGAGATACTGGCGGATGCCGATGCGCGCCACATGGCCTGTGTCGATTCGATCGCGCCCGCCTTGCGCAGCATCCATGCCCACTGGCTGGGCTTGCGCGAGCCCTCGCGGCCGCTACCCGGGATTGCGGCGCAACCCGTGCGCGGCGTGTCCAGGCCAGGGCGCAATGAACCTTGTTCGTGTGGCAGCGGGCGCAAGTACAAGCATTGTCATGGCGCGGAGAATTGAGCTATCGAAAGGCTGTGACATATAGCGGATCGCGCGCGCCCCAATGTTGCCGTGCAGGTCCGGGCGCATTGTTTCATGCGCGCGTTAGCCCTCGCATTGCCCGGCTTCTCGCGTCCGGAGGGTGGCAAGGCACAGGGCCCGAGGGTTGTTCTACTGCGCCTTGACCTGATGTGCAAAGGTGTATTCGTCGGTGCGGCCGGCGTAGCTCAGGTGCTTTTTCATGGCCCAGGTGGCGATCTGGTGATGCAATGGAATCGCCCCGTAGTTCCTGAGCGCCAGGGTCGCGGCCTCCTGGGCGCCAATCTCGCGTTGCTTGTCGTCGGTATTCTGGAAGCCGGCTTCCAGCAGTTCGTCCACGCGTGGCAATGAGAACCTGCCCCAGTTCCAGGTGCCGAAGCCTTTGTCCGGGTTTGGCGTGGCGAGCAAGGCGCGCAGGGCCAGGTCGCCGGAGAACGAGCCCCAGCCCAGCATCGCAAAGGCGAACTCGCCATTGCGTGCCTTGGTGAAATAGGTGGCAGCGGGGTGGGTTTCCACCTTGACCGAAAGGCCGATGCGCGTGAGCATCTGCGCCACCGCCTGGGCGATCTGTTCGTCATTGACATAGCGGTTGTTGGGCGCGGCCAAGGTCAGCGCGAAGCCGTCGGCGTAGCCGGCTTCCGCCAGCAGCTTTTTCGCCCCTTCCACATCGACCGCCTCTGGCTTGAGCGCCGCCACGTGCCCGAATACGGGTGGTGCCACCAGGTTGGCCGCTGGCAGCGCCAGGCCGTCCATCACTCGCTCGACGATGGCGCCGCGATTGATCGCCTTTGAAATCGCCTGGCGCACGCGAATGTCGGTGAAGGGGTTTTTTGCCAGCGGCTTGCCGTCGCGGGCGGTCACACCGGGCGGGTTCGGCCGCCACTGATCCATGTGAAAGAACAGTGTGCGCCACGATACTTTTTGCGCCAGCAGCAGCCTGGCGTCGCGCTTCAAGCGCACGGCGTCGCCGGTCGGGATGTTCTCGATCATGTCAATGTCGCCCGCCAGCAGGGCCGCCAGACGCGGTCCGTCGGTGGGCAATATGCGCAGGGACGCGGTCGCGAAGGCCGGCTTGGGGCCCCAATAGGCGTCGTTGCGCGCCAGGTCGACACGCTCACCACGCTTGTACTCCGCGAGCTTGTAGGGCCCGGTGCCGGCGCCCAGCGGCTTGCCATCGGCGCCGCCGCGGATGGAGTTGAAATCCTCGGTGCTCGCGGTTTTCGCCCGTGCGCTGATGATGAAGATCGAATTCAGGTCGTAGGGCAGCATCGCATAGGGCGTGGCTGTCCTGAACATCACCACGTCGGGTTGCAGCGCCTTCATTTCGACAATTGCCTTGGTGAAGGAACCATACTGACCGCCGCTTTTCTCGGCAGCACGGGCGCGTTCGATCGAAGCGATCACGTCGGCGGCGCCGAACTCGCTGCCGTCGTGGAACTTCACGCCGCGGCGCAGGCGGAATTCCCAGGTGGTCTTGTCAACCGCTTTCCAGCTTTCGGCCAGGCCCGGAATCAGGCGCGCATCCGGGTTGACGTGGGTGAGCGCGTCGTAAATATGCCACAAGGCATTGTTGTTCGATCCGATGTTGATGTGATGCGGGTCGAGCGAGGTGATGTCGGCGGCGATGCCGATGCGCAGGCTGGTTCCTTGCGCGATTACGCTGGCGGGCACCAGCAGAAGCAGGAGTAGGCGCAACAGCATGGGTTGATCGCTCGCGGTACTGTTTTGGAGCGGAGAATTGTTGCACAGGTTGGCAGCGGGGCGACCCGCATGTGTGAAAATATGCTCGTGTTCACGCAGCTATACGCCCGCCATTTCTGATTCCACGGCATTGCCCGAAAGCCACGCAAAGGGCGATGCCATGACGCGGGCGGTGATGACACTACCGGACTCTTTGCCGTTTGCCGGGCATCGCGTTTGCCCCGTGCAGGGCGTGCCGTGAGCGACCCACGGAACTTGCCGCCATCGACCCGTGCCAGGGTTCGCGCCGGCATTTTCATGATGTTGGGCTGCGCCTTCACCTTCGCCGGTCTAGACGTGCTGGTGAAGCATCTGAGCAGCGAGGTGCCGACCCTGCAACTGGTCTGGTTTCGGTACTTCTTTCACGTCGCACTGATGTTCCTGGTGTTCGGCCCGCCGATGGGCGCGCGCCTGTGGCGCACCGACAATCCGCGCTGGCAGTTCGGCCGCGGGGCGATCCTGATTGTTTGCACCTGCCTGTCCTTCGCCGGCCTGTCCTTGATGCCGCTGGCGGAGTTCACTGCGATTGCCTTTGTGACGCCACTGATCGTGACCCTGCTGGCGAAGAGCTTTCTTGGCGAGAAGGTCTCGCCGGCACGCTGGGCTGCGGTGATCGCCGGTTTTTGTGGCGTGCTGATCATCATTCGTCCGGGCGGCGGCCTGTTCGGCTGGGTGGCGCTGATTCCGCTGGGCCTGTCGCTGGTCTACGCGGTGTTCCAGATACTGACGCGCAAATACGCAGGCGCCGACGATCCGCTGACGACCCTGTTCTTCACCGGCCTGGTGGGGGCGGTTATCGCCAGCGGGCCGGTGCTATGGGTATGGCAGGCGCCAACCCTGCAGCAATGGCCTCTGTTGGTGGCGCTCGGGCTATTCGGTGCCGGCGGGCATTTGCTGCTTATACTCGCGTTCCAGCGGGCTGCGGCATCGAGCCTGGCGCCGATATCCTATACCCAGCTGCTGTTCGCCACCACGTTTGGCATTGTGGTCACGCATCACGTTCCTGATGGATGGACGCTCTTGGGCATGGGCGTGATCGCGGCAGCCGGCCTGTATGCCGCGCTGCTGCAGGGCATGCAGGGCATGGCCGGGCGCAAGCGCGCCGGCGATCAGGCCGATGTGCCCACCAGTGATTGACCTGCGTGGATATGCCTGCGGGCCGGTCCTGCCTTGTGCTTTAATTCGCGCCATGTCACCACAGTTCAAAAACATCGCGATCGTCGGCAAGTACCAGAGTCAGGGCGTCGCCGAGCCGCTGGTGGCGATTGCCAGTTACCTGAAGGCCAGCGGCTACAACCCGATTGTCGAAAAGGATACGGCGGACAACATCGGCCTTGCGGGCTACGCCACCGCGGCGGTGGGCGAGATCGGGCGCGAAGTCGATCTGGCGGTGGTGGTGGGTGGCGATGGCACCATGCTTTCGGTGGCGCGCATCCTGGCGGCACACAACGTGCCGCTGGTGGGGGTCAACCAGGGTCGGCTCGGCTTCATGACCGATATCGCCTTGCGCGACACGCAGCAGGCCCTGAAAGCGATCCTCGAGGGCGAATACGACGCCGAGGAACGCCACATACTGCAGGGCTGCGTCACACGTCACGGCCAGGTACTGCTCGATACCCTGGCGCTCAACGATGTGGTGGTCAGCCGCGGCGCGATCGGCGGCATGGTCGAGCTGACCGTGACCATCGACGGCAAGTTCGTCTACAACTTGCGTGCCGATGGCCTGATCGTCGCCACGCCGACCGGGTCGACCGCCTATGCGCTTTCAGCGAACGGGCCGATCATGCATCCCAACCTGGCGGCCATCGTGCTGGTGCCGGTGGCGCCGCACGCCCTGTCGAACCGGCCGATTGCGCTGTCGGATGACTGCGAAGTCGAAATGACCTTGACGCGCGGGCGCGACGCCGGTGCGCATTTCGACGGCCAGGCGCATATCACGCTGCAGGAGCGCGATTGCATCACGATTCGCCGCTCGCAACACACGATCCGTTTCCTGCACCCGCGCGGCTACGACTATTTCCGCATGCTGCGCGAAAAGCTCCACTGGAGCTCGCTGCCGCCGGCGCAGTGATCAACCTCCGGGTATCGACGTGTTGCGCTTCCTGAGCATTCGCGATTTTGTCATCGTCGAGGCGCTCGACCTCGAACCGGCAAGCGGTTTCACGGTTTTGACCGGCGAGACCGGCGCCGGCAAATCGATCCTCATCGATGCCTTGAACCTGGTGTTGGGCGAGCGTGGCGAGGCCGGCGTGATCCGTGAAGGTGCGCGCCAGGCTGAGATCAGTGCGGATTTCGACGTGCCACAGTTACTTGTGGAGTGGCTCAACCTGAATGAACTGGGCAGCGAGGAGGGGAGCTGTATTCTGCGCCGGGTGATCGACGCAAACGGCCGTTCGCGCGCTTTCATCAACGGCCGCAGTGTGACCCTGGCGCAATTGCGCGAGGCCGGCGAATTCCTGGTCGACATTCATGGCCAGCATGCACACCAGTCGCTCGGTCGTGCCGAAGCGCAGCGCCTGCTGCTGGACAGCCATGCGGGGCTCGACGCGGACGCCGCCGCAGTGCGCGAAGCGCACGCCCGCTATCGCAAGCGGAAAGACGCCCTGGCCAGCGCCGAAAGTGACGCTCGCCGCCTTCTCGAGGAACGCGAGCGCGTTGCCTGGCAGGTCGAGGAACTCGATCGCTTGGCACCTGGGGCCGGTGAGTGGGAAGAAGTGCAGCGCGAGCATACGCGACTGGCGCACGCCGCCAGCCTGATTGAAGGAGTGGAAGCGGCGATTGCCGCCTTGTCCGAAAGCGACGGCGCGGCACTGGGCACGCTGTCGGCAGTGGGTGCCAGACTTGACGGGCTGAGCGACTACGATCCGCAATTGAAGGCCATCAGCGAACAGCTTGAACCGGCGCGCATCCAGGTGCAGGAAGCGGCGCGCGAGCTTGGGCAGTACTTGCGGCGTGTCGACCTTGATCCGCAGCGCCTGGCGGAAAGCGCCGCGCGGGTGGAGGCCCTGCATGGCGCCGGTCGCCGCTTTCGCGTGGCAGCGGGTGACCTGCCGCTGGAACACGTCCGCCTCAAGGCGCACCTGGAGGAATTGAAGCTGGCGGCCGATGTGGGTGCATTGGCCGCGCAAATGCAGGCCGCACAGGCTGCCTATGCGGTTGCGGCGCGCAAGTTGTCAGTCGGGCGCGCGCAAGCGGCGACGCAGTTGGCGCGTCAGGTAACCAAGGCCATGCAAGAGCTGGCTCTCACCGGTGGCCGCTTCGAGATTGCGCTCGAAGCCCTGGAAGAGGGCGGGCCGCACGGACTGGAGCGCATCGAGTTCAGGGTGGCCGGTCACGCCGGTGTCGAACCGCGCGCGCTTGCCAAGGTGGCTTCCGGCGGCGAGTTGTCGCGCATTGCACTGGCCATCCAGGTGATCGCCAGCCGCGCCGCGCGGGTGCCGACCCTGATCTTCGATGAAGTCGACGCCGGCATCGGCGGCGCGGTGGCGGAGATTGTCGGTCGGCAGTTGAAGACCCTCGGCGGCGAACGCCAGGTCCTGTGCGTAACCCACCTGGCGCAGGTGGCGTCCCAGGGCGACCACCATTGGCAAGTGGCCAAGGAGAGCGCGGGCGGTCGAACCGTCTCCAGGGTCAGTCCGCTGGCACGGACCGGGCGGGTCGAGGAGATCGCGCGCATGCTGGGCGGCGCCGAGATCACGGCAACCACGCGCAAGGCGGCGCGTGAAATGCTGGCGGCGTAAGCCGGTGATTTCTTGATAAAATGATGCTCTTCGCCGCTTTAGCTCAGTTGGTAGAGCAACGCACTCGTAACGCGTAGGTCGCCAGTTCGATTCCGGCAAGCGGCACCAGTTGAGGTCGATCGGCCCTTCGCGCAAGCGGCGGGCCGATTGCGTTTGTGGGGCGGCCATCCGGTCCGCTCCTGGTTGTGCTCCGCGCAGGGAACCATGCAGGATTCGCAGCATCATTTGTCGGCACGCCGTGAACGCGTGGTCCTGTGGCTGCTGGCTTCGCTGCAGTTCACCCACCTGCTTGACTTCATGATTCTGACACCACTGGCGCCGCAGTTCATGCGCCAGTGGGGCATCACGGCCAGCCAGTTCGGCACCCTGGTGTCGGTCTACGCGCTGGCGGCCGCCGTGGCCGGGCTGGCGGCCAGCTTCGTGATCGATCGCTTTGACCGCAAGCAGGTGCTGGCGCTGGTCTACGCCTTCTTCGTCGCCGCAACGCTGGCCTGTGCACTGGCGCCCGGATTCTGGTCCCTGCTGGCGGCACGCGCCCTGGCCGGCGCTTCGGGTGGCGTGGTCGGCTCGCTGGTGATGGCGATCGTAGGCGACCTGATCCCGGCCGAGCGCCGCGGCCGCGCCATGGGGATCGTGATGTCGGCGTTTCCGCTGGTTTCCGTGCTCGGTGTGCCGGTCAGTCTGCTGCTGGCTACACGCCTGGGCTGGCACGCGCCTTTCTATGCTTTGGGCGGAGTCAGCCTGGCATTGTGGTTTTGCATCGCCAGCGTGGTGCCGCGTATCGATTCCCACGTGCGTTCATCACAAGCCGCGCCGCTCGGCTGGGTAGCGCGTTTCACCGGGCTCTTCAGGTCCGCGACCCACCGACGTGCGCTGGCAGCGGTGTTTCTGTTCACCCTGTCCGGGTTCGCCGTATTTCCCTTCCTCAGCGCCTATCAGGTGAAGAATGTCGGCATCAGCGAGGCGGAACTGGCATGGGTGTTCTTTGCCGGCGGCCTGGCCACCATTTTCACTTCGCGTCTGATTGGTTGGTCGGCCGATCGTTTCGGCAAGCGCCGCGTGTTCGTCATCCTCGCCTGTTGTTCGGTCGTGCCGATCCTGATTCTGACCCACATGCCGCGTGCGCCGCTGGCGACCTTGCTGCTGGTGAGCACGCTGTTCATGGTGCTGATGTCAGGGCGCTTCATCCCCTTGATGGCGCTGGTCACCAGTTGCGTGGATCCGCGCATGCGCGGTGCCTTCATGAGTCTGTCGAGTGCGGCGCAGAACCTGGCGGCGGGGGTGGCGTCACTGCTGGCGGGTGCCATGATCGGCCATGCCGCCGATGGTTCGCTGACCGGTTTTGGAGCGGTGGGCATCTGCGCGGCCGGCCTGACCCTGGCGTGCGTGCTGATCGCACGCAAGCTTGCGCCCGCGTCAGGCGGCAACGCCAGCGAACAGCATGCGGCCACGGCGCGCGCCTGAATCGGCGACCTCTTCATGATCTGGGAATTCGGCAGCGTCGCCAAGCAACTGTTGCTGCCGCCACTGGGACTTGGCTGGCTGTTGCTGCTGGCCTGGTTGCTGGTGCGCCGTCGTCCGGGGTTGGCCCGTTGGCTGCTCGCCTTGTTTGCGGCATTGCTGCTGCTGCTCAGCCTGCCGCCAGTGTCGACATTCCTGATCCGGAGTGTCGAAATGGAGTCTGCCGCGTCGCGCTTCGGCACTGCGCACGCGATTGTCATGTTGGGCGGAGGTCGGCGTCTTGCCTTCGACGCTGACGGCAAGGTGATCGACTCGGGACCTGGTTTGTTCACCCTCGAACGGGTCCACGCGGGTGCCAGACTGGCAAAGCAGACCGGCCTGCCGGTGCTGGTAAGCAGCGGCAAACCGGACGGCTTCGACCCGACCGAAGCGGAAGTCATGCGCGAGATGCTGGCGCGCGACTTCGGTGTCGAGGCCAGGTGGCTGGAAGACGAGTCGCGCAATACGGTCGAAAATGCCGAATTCACCGCGCGCATTCTGCTGCCGCAGAAGGTGCGCAGGATCATTCTTGTCACCAGCGCATTCCACATGCGCCGCTCCCTGCTGGCATTCGAGCGCGCCGGCTTCGTGGTCCTGCCGGCGCCAGTCAATCCGATCTCGTCGCCGCCGGTCAGGCGTTGGGGAGACTATGTACCAAACGCGCCGGCGCTGCTGCGCAGCTACTATGCCTTCAACGAGATGGGGGGCATTGTCTACGCACAACTGTGGATGGCCGAGACCCCATCGGCGACCGTGGGAAACTGAAAACGCAGCCGCAGTTCGCGCTTTTGCCGTCTGTTGTCAAGGCGCCGCGATTCGCGCATGAAGGAAAACAGCATTGGGGAAACCGCATTGGCAATGGCCGCGCGCGGCAGTCGCGGTGGCGCTGGCAGCCCGAACGCCTGTGCCACCAGGTCGAAGTAGTCGCCCATCCTGATGTCACTGTCGTCGTTGGCGTTGTATGCACGCGACAGCGCTGGCCGGCGTCGCAGGGCGTGGCGCATGGCGCGCACGGTCAAGGCCGCAAGATCGGCGGCGTGTACATGATTGGTATATGAGTCTTCGGCAGCGATGATCGCGGGCGTACCCGCCTGGAGGCGTTCGAGCGGCAGACGATCGGCGGCATAGATGCCCGGTACACGCAGGATGATGAGGTGCATGCCACGTCGCTTCGCATGCCGCGCCAATCGTCGCTCGGCATCTACCCGACGTTGCGCGCGCGGGTTGGCCGGTCGCAGCGCTCGGGCTTCACTGACCACGGCGCCGCCACAGTCACCATAGACGCCGCTGGTGCTCAGGTAGATGATGACGCGTGTTAAAATTTTGCTTCTTTCGAGGCCTCGCAACGCGACGCTACGCAGCAGGTTGCGGGTGCGACTGTCGCGCGTCCCGCGGGCTGGCGGCGGTGCGCAATGAATCAGGATTTGCCAGTCGGACGGCAGCCTGGACAGCGAATGGGGGCGGTCGAGATTGGCGCTGACGGCCTTGGCGCCAAGGCGTTTGAGCGAGGACCGATTGGCCCGTTGGGAAGTCACCGCGGTCACCGCGAATTGAGGCGTGATGCTGGCAATGATGCGGCGGCCGATGTCACCTGCGCCCAGCAGCAGGACCTTTCCTGATTCTGTTTTCATTATTCGATTTTATCTTTCACCATGAGCTTTCAGGTCAGCATTCAACCGTCCGGCCATCAATTCATCTGCAACGAGGGCGAGACCATCCTGCAGGGAGCGCTCAACAACGGCATCGGCCTGCCTTACGGCTGCCGCAATGGTGCCTGCGGTTCCTGCAAGGGCAAGCTTGTGAGCGGCGCCGTGGACTACGGCAGCCATGCGCCGAACATCCTGACCGCGGAGGAGAAAACGCGCGGCATGGCGTTGTTCTGCTGTGCCAAACCGTTGTCGGAGGTGGTGATCGAGGCGCGCGAAGTCGGCGCGATCAAGGACCTGCAGGTGAAGATCCTGCCCTCGCGGGTGCAATCCATCGAGCGCGTGGCCGACGACGTGGTGGTGATCTCGCTCAAGCTGCCGGCCAACGAACGCCTGCAGTACCTGGCCGGGCAGTACATCGAGTTCATGCTAAAGGACGGCAAGCGGCGCAGCTACTCGATGGCCAATGCGCCGCATGACGACCAGTTCGTGCAACTGCACATTCGCCACATGCCGGGCGGGCATTTCACCGATCACGTGTTCGGCAAGATGAAAGAGCGCGACATTCTGCGCTTCGAAGGGCCGCTGGGGAGTTTTTTCCTGCGCGAAGAGAGCTCCAAGCCGATGGTTTTCGTCGCCAGCGGGACCGGCTTCGCGCCGATCAAGGCAATCATCGAGCACGCGCTTTTTCGCGAAAGCACGCGGCCGATGACCCTTTACTGGGGCGGGCGCCGCCCCCAGGACATCTACATGATGGATTTGTGCAAGCGCTGGCAGGACAGCATGCCCAATTTCCGCTTCGTGCCGGTGGTCTCCGACGCTTTGCCGGAAGATCGATGGGACGGGCGTAGCGGTTTTGTGCACCTTGCCGCGATGGCTGATTTTCCCGACCTCTCGGGCCATCAGGTATATGCCTGCGGTGCGCCGATCGTGGTCGATTCGGCGCGCCGGGACCTGATCGGCGTCTGCGGCCTGCCGCAAGAAGAGTTTTTCGCCGACAGCTTCTTGACCGAAGCCGATCTGGCGCGTGCCGGCTGACCGCGGAGCGATTCGACATGATGCCCTCGATCACGCCGACAACCGGCGCCGGCAACCGCGCCATCGTTACCGTAATCGGTCACGATCAGGTCGGCATCATCGCCGCTGTGGCGACCATGCTGGCGCGGGCGCAGGTGAACATTCTCGACATCTCGCAATCGATCATGCAGGAGTTTTTTGTGATGATCATGATGGTCGACCTGGCCAAATCGAGTAGCGGCTTCGACGCCCTCAAGGGTGAACTCAACGCCCGCGGCGAGTCGATGGGCCTGAAAATCGACATCCAGCGCGAAGACGTCTTCAAGCTGATGCACCGCGTGTGACGGTCGACAAAAGTAAAACCCTGCTTTTGTCGAGGCGGTCCTGCATGCAATCACCGGCGGAGCCGGGTAATTGCATGACTTAAAGGCCTGGAAAAACCCCCTCCCATGTCCCTATCGAGCTATTCGCCGCAGGAAATCGTCGAGACCATCCGCATGGTGCAGATGGAAAAGCTCGACATTCGCACCATCACCATGGGGATTTCCTTGCGCGATTGCGCTGCCGAGAACCATGCACGCCTGGCACAGCGCGTGTACGACAAGGTGTGTCGCAAAGGCAGCCAGCTGGTCGCCACCGGTGCCGCGATCGCGCGCGAGTACGGCATACCGGTGACCAACACCCGCGTCTCGGTGACTCCGGTGGCGATCATCGCCGAAGCGGTATCCGACCTGGGGGTACGGGAGGCCATGCTGGGCGTGGCGCATGCGCTGGATCGTGCGGCGCGCGAGATCGGCGTCAACTTCATTGGCGGTTTTTCGGCACTGGTGCACAAGGGATTCACGCCTGGTGACCTGGCGCTGATCGAGGCTATCCCGGAGGCACTGGCGCAGACCGAGCGGGTGTGCGCTTCTGTCAACATCGGTTCGACCAAGGCCGGCATCAACATGGATGCGGTCGCCATGATGGGCCGGGTGATCAAGCAGGCGGCACAACTGACCGCCGCCTTCGATGGCCTGGGTGCAGCCAAGCTGGTGGTGTTTTGCAACGCGGTCGAGGACAACCCCTTCATGGCAGGCGCTTTTCATGGCATCGGCGAGCCGGATTGCGTGATCAACGTAGGTGTGTCAGGTCCCGGCGTGGTGATGCGTGCGGTCGAGGCGGCGCCCACAGCCGACTTTGGCGAACTGTCATCGATCATCAAGCGCGCCGCCTTCAAGGTGACGCGCATGGGCGAACTGGTCGGCCGTGCCGCGTCTGCGCGCCTCGGGGTGCCGTTCGGCATCGTCGATTTGTCGCTTGCACCGACACCGGCCATTGGCGATTCGGTGGCGCGCATTCTCGAGGCCATGGGCCTGTCAAGGGTCGGCGCCCACGGATCGACCGCCGCGCTGGCGCTCCTGAACGACGCGGTGAAGAAGGGCGGTGCGATGGCCTCAAGCCATGTCGGCGGGCTGTCGGGTGCTTTCATTCCGGTGTCAGAGGATATCGGCATGATCGAGGCCGCTGGCATGGGGGCGCTGTCTTTCGACAAGCTCGAAGCGATGACCGCGGTGTGTTCGGTGGGCCTTGACATGATCGCGATTCCCGGCGATACGCCGGACACCACGATTGCCGCGATCATCGCCGACGAAGCGGCGATCGGCATGATCAATCGCAAGACCACCGCAGTGCGCCTGATCCCGTCACCTGGCAAGAAAGTCGGCGATCAGGTCGAATTCGGCGGCTTGCTTGGCTATGCGCCGGTGATGGCGGTGAGCAGTTGCGACAGCAGTGCGTTTATCGGCCGCGGCGGTCGCATTCCCGCACCAACTCAGGCGCTGAGCAACTGAACCTGGCGGCTGAAACCGCTTGCGTGGCCGTCGGTTGATGCGCTTGACGCCAACCACCGGGACTGGCTACTCGCCGAGGTAGGCGGCCCGCACCTGAGGATCGTCAAGCAGGCCGGCGGCAGCGCCGTGCAGGCTGATCAGGCCGCTTTCCATCACATAGGCCCGCTGGCAGGTTTCCAATGCGAGTCGCGCATTCTGCTCCACCAGAAGTATGGTCACGCCCTCGCGGGCGACGTTGACGATGATCTCGAAAATCTTCTCGACCACCAATGGCGCCAATCCCATGCTGGGTTCGTCAAGCAGCAGCAGTCGCGGGCGCGACATCAGGGCGCGAGCGATCGCCAGCATTTGCTGTTCGCCGCCCGACAGGGTGCCGGCGGATTGCAGCAGCCGTTCCTTGAGTCGTGGAAACAGGCCCAGCATGCGCTCGCGATCGCTGGCCACCGCGCGCGGGTCGTTGCGCGCGTAGGCGCCCATGGCTAAGTTTTCTGCCACGCTCAATTGTCCGAACACGCCGCGACCCTCGGGCACCAGCGCCAGCCCGCGGCGCACCAGTTCGAACGGCCGCAGGCCGGCGGATGGCTGTCCCCGATAGGCAATGCTGCCACCGGCTGGCGACAACATGCCGGCAATCGCCTTGAGCGCGGTGGTCTTGCCGGCACCATTGGCACCGATCAGGCACACCAGTTCACCTTCGCCAACCACCAGATCAATGCCCTTGACGGCGCGAATGCCGCCGTAGTGCACTGCCAGTTGTTTCAATTCGAGGATGTTGCTCATGCGCTCACTGCACGCGCGCTGGCGCTAGCGGCCCCGGCACCCAGGTAGGCTTCGATCACCCTGGGGTCTGCGCGCACCTCGGCCGGCGGCCCTTCGGCGATGCGCCGCCCGTAGTCGAGCACCAGCACGCGGTCGGACAGGCCCATCACCAGCTTCATGTCGTGTTCGATCAGGAGCACGGTGGTGCCGTCGCCACGGATGCGCTCGATCAGTCCGCGCAGGTCGGCGGTTTCGGTCGCGTTCATGCCGGCCGCCGGCTCGTCCAAGGCCAGCAACTTGGGATCGGTGGCCAGTGCCCGTGCGATCTCGAGCCGGCGCTGCGCACCATAGGGCAATTGGCCGGCGACATCGTTGGCGCGTGCCACCAGCCCGACATACTCAAGCAGCGCCAGCGACCGGCTTTCGATGCGGGCTTCTTCGGCGCGCGTCGCCGGGGTGCGCAGTATGGCGCCGAAAACACCGGCACGGGTACGCACGTGGCGGCCGATCATGACGTTCTCGATCGCTGACAAGTTGGCAAACAGGCGGATGTTCTGGAAGGTGCGGGCGATTCCCAGCGCCGCCACTTCGTGCGGCTTGGCGCGGCTTAGGGGCTTGCCGTCGAATTCGAACGCGCCGGCGTCGGCCGTGTAGACGCTGGTGAGCACGTTGAAGAGGGTGGTCTTGCCGGCACCATTGGGCCCGATCAAGCCGTAGATTTCGCCGCGCCGGATCGAAAAGCTCACCTCCGACAAGGCCTGGACGCCGCCGAAGCGTTTGCCGATGCCCTGGCCACTGAGCATGACCGTGCTCATTTTGCGATCGCTGAAAGTTCGCGCTTGCGCACCGATTTAGGCAATATGCCGGCCGGGCGAAACAGCATCATCAGCACCAGCGCCAGACCGAACAGCAACATGCGGATGACCTCGGGCTCGATGATCATGCGACCGAAGGCGGCCTTCTGCAGCGGTTCGACCGTATAGCGCAGCAATTCCGGCACGAAGGTCAGCAAGATGGCGCCGAGAATCACGCCCCAGATGTTGCCCATGCCGCCCAGCACCACCATCGACAGCACCATCACCGACTCCACCAGCACGAAGCTTTCCGGGCTGATGAAACTTTGCATCGAGGCGAACATGCCGCCGGCAATGCCGCCGAAGGAAGCGCCCATGGCGAACGCCAGCAGCTTGAGCGAAGTGGTGTTGATGCCCATCGCGCGTGCCGCGATTTCATCTTCGCGAATCGCTTCCCAGGCGCGGCCGATGCGCGAATCCTTCAGGCGCATGTTGATCACGATCACCAGCAGCAGGAAAACCAGCAGCAGGTAGTAGTACTTGATCGGGCTCGAGAACGCCAACCCCGCCACCTGGCTGGTGGTGGAAAAGTCCAGATCACCGATGCGTACCGGGTCGATGCGCGCGATGCCCTGCGGCCCATTGGTGATATTCACCGGGCGCGACAGGTTGTTGAGAAAAATGCGTACGATCTCGCCGAAACCCAGGGTGACGATCGCCAGGTAATCGCCGCGCAGCTTGAGGGTGGGTGCGCCCAACAGAACGCCGAAGAAGCAGGCGGCCAGGGCCCCGATCGGCAGGATCACCCAGAACGGCAGGTGCAGGTTGAAATGCGGCGAGGCCAGCAAGGCCCAGACATAGGCACCAACTCCATAGAAGGCGATGTAGCCCAAGTCGAGCAGGCCGGCGAAGCCGACCACGATATTGAGTCCCAGCGCAAGGAGGGCGAACAGGATCGCCAGATTGGTGATGCGTACCCAGGCCGTGCCGACCTGCACCAGCGCGAAAGGCAGCGCGATCAAGGCGACGGCGACGAGCGCCAAACCGGCGTAACGCAGCAACAGCTGGCGGTCGCCGGCTACGTCGAGCCTCATGCACGGTCTCCCACACGCTCGCCCAACAGGCCCGAAGGCCGGAACACCAGCACCAGGATCAGCACGATGAAGGCGAACACGTCGCGATAGTTGGAGCCGAACCAGTTGTTGGTGAGGTCGCCGATGTAGCCGGTACCGAGCGCCTCGACCAGGCCCATGAGGATGCCGCCCAGCACGGCGCCGGCCAGGTTGCCGATACCGCCCAACACTGCGGCGCAGAAGGCCTTCAGGCCCAACAGTTCCCCCATGGTGTACTGGGTCTGGCCGTAATAGGTGCCGATCATCACGCCGGCGACCGCTGCCAGGGCTGCGCCGATCACGAAGGTGGCGGAAATCACCCGATTCACATCGATGCCCATCAGGCCTGCGATGTCCTGGCGCTGCGAGGTGGCGCGCATCGCCACCCCCAGCTTGGTGCGGTAGACCAGCAGCAGGAGCCCGCCCATCAGGGTGAAGGAGATCAGGATGATGGCGATCTGCACGCTGGTGATGAGGGCGCCGCCGATCTCGTAGGTGTGGGGTTTGATGACCTGCGGAAACGCCATCGGGCTGCGGCCCCAGATCATCATCGCCACGTGCTGCAGGATGATCGAGATGCCGATCGCGGTGATAAGCGGCGCTAAACGCGGCGCGCCGCGCAGCGGCTTGTAGGCGATACGCTCCATAAGATAGGCCACCAGCATGCAGGCCGGTACCGCCACTGCGGTGCCGATCAGCACCACAACGATGGGCGGCAGGCCGGACTTGGCCAGCGCCATGATCACCGAAAACGCCACCATGGCGCCAATCATCACCACTTCGCCATGCGCGAAGTTGATCAGCTGGATGATGCCGTAGACCATGGTGTAGCCGAGCGCCACCACGGCATAGACGCAGCCGAGCGTGAGCCCGTTGATGATTTGCTGCAGGAAAATATCCACGGCGGCTTCAGACAAAAAGAAACGGCATCGATGATTGCTCAGCGATGCCGTTGTAACACTTGAAACGCGTAAATTGCTTACTTCTTGTCGTCAGCCTTCTTGGCTTCCGGCGCCGGCGCGGCGGCCGGCGCCGCCGCCGGGGCTGCCGGAGCAGCCGCGGGTGCTGCGGCTGCCGCCGGGGCGCTGGCACCGCCCGCTGCGGCCATGAAATCACTCATGGTCATCGCCTTGCCGCCCTGCACCACGGCAACCGGTTCGACCTTGCCCCCTTTGAGGGTGAAGATGGTGATTTCCGCGTTCTTGCGATCGCCTTTGTCGTCGAACTCGATCTTGCCGGTGGCGCCGGTCATGGAGATTTTGGCCAACTCGGGCAAATACTTGGCCGGATCGGGTGAATTGGCCTTTTGCATGGCGGCGATCAACAGGTTGGCGGCATCATAGGTGAACGGTGCATATTGCTTGACGTCACCGTACTTGGCCTTGAATGCGTTGAGGAAGGTCTTGGACGAAGCCTGGGTAGGAATACCTGCTTGCGAGCACAGCAGGCCTTCGGCGGCCTCACCGGCAAGCTTGCCCATTTCGTCGGTGCAGGCACCGTCACCAAAGGAATACACTACCTTCAGGCCAAGCTCTTTGCCCTGCTTGATCAGCGGGCCGCCGGTGGCGTCCATGCCGCCGTAGAAAATGGCGTCCGGCTTCTTGCCCTTGACCTTGGTCAGAACTGCTTTCCAGTCATTGGTCTTGTCGGTTCCTTTTTCGCGCGGCAACACCGTGATGCCGGCGGCCTTGAGGGTCTTCTCGACCTCGTTGGCCAGGCCTTCGCCGTAGGCGGTGGCGTCGTCGATGATGGCGACGGTCTTGGGCTTGACTTCCGATGCCAGGTACTGGGCGATCGCCGGACCTTGCTGGTCGTCGCGACCGACGGTGCGAAAGGCGATCTTGTATCCGTTCTCGGTGACCTTGGGGTTGGTGGCCGAACCGGAGATCATCGGGATGCCGGCCTTGTTGTAGATTTCCGAAGCCGGGATGGTGACGCCGGAATTGAGGTGGCCCACCACGCCTGCGACCTTGGCGTCGACCAGTTTTTGCGCCACGGTGGCGCCAACCTTGGGGTCGGCCTGGTCGTCTTCGCCCATCAGCTCGAACTTGATCTTCTTGCCATCCAGGGTCACGCCCTTGGCATTGGCCTCGTCGATCGCCAGGCGCACGCCGTTTTCGTTGTCCTTGCCCAGATGGGCGATGCTGCCGGTGAGCGGGCCGACGTGGCCGATCTTCACTACAGTCGGCGGCGGCTCGGCCGGTTTGGCCGGCTCGGCTGCCTTGGCAGATGTCGCGGGTTTGGGTTCTTCCTTGCTGCAACCGGCCAACGCCAGGGTGGTGGCGGCGGCTATCGCACACAGGCGCCAGGTCGAAACTGTTGTTGAAAGCATTTATTCCTCCAGAGATGAAAACGCAGCAAAGGGACACGCAATCGGAGCGTTGCCCGGCTTGGCCGGGCTGGCAAGCGCCGCATTATATTTCGCTTGCGCAGGCAGCCACTATTAGGGAATTCCTTGAGGCAGTGAGCATGCCGCGAAGCGGGATACGGACCGGCGTGCGCTTCGAGATCGATGCAGGGAGTGCCTGGATCAAGCCCGCATGCAGGCGCGCAAGAGCGCTTTCGCCGTCGCACTCATTTGGCCGGCCGTAGCGCAAGAACCCAGCGCGCCAGCGCGCGCGCGTCGGCTTCGGTAACCGCCGGGTTGGGCGCCATTGCCACCACGCCCCACGCGCCGGCGCCGCCTTCGCGGATCTTGCGCGCCAGGCGTGCTTCCGCTCCCGGATCGCGTGCGTACCTGGTGGCGACATCGCGCCAGGCCGGGCCAACGAGCTTGCCTTCGACTTGATGGCAGGCATAGCAGTTACGCGCCCGCGCGAGTTTTTCATCGGCGTGTGCGGACAGGCCCGGCAACCCTGCCGCCAGAGCCAAGACAGCCACAAATCGGCGTGCCAGGGTATGAGCGCCGCTCGCCTGGCGCGCGCGGACCAAGCCGGCGCGGGTGCTCCAACCGGTAGCTGTGCGTGCGCTTTTGGGGTTTACAATCAGCTTCTGTATCGACGCCACGGGGCTCCCGGATGCGCCGCTTTGGAGAGAGAAAATGCCTTTACTCATAGTTGGAATCTTGTTGGCGGGGCTGCGCTGGGCGGAACTAGGACCATTTGCGAAACTGTCATGGTGGTGGGTGGCTTTGCCATTCGTGCTGGTGATCCTCTGGTGGGAAGTCATCGTCCCGGCATTCGCGCTCGACAAGAAAAAGGAGCATGAGGCGTTCGAGCTTGAGCGCAAGAAACGCATGGACAAAAACCGCAGCGGCAAGGCGAACATGTAGGGCGCACGGGGCATTTCCGCCGACCGGCTACTTGATGATCCACAGCATCAGTTTACTGGTCTTAGCCGAGCCTATCTTTTTCTCGGGCGCATCTACCACCACCCACTTGTCGGGTTGCCAGTCACCCATATCCCAGTCATGCGAGACGATGCGGGTGCCGGGTTTGAGTTTTTGCAGCGCCGGACGCAATTGCATGTTGACCGCCGGCAACAGATAGAGCGTGATCACGCTCGCGCCGCCCAGTTCGGTGGCCAACAAGTCCTGTTCGAGAAATGCGGTGCGCCCGCTTACGCCGGCCGCGTTGGCCCCGGCGCGAGCCAGTGCGATCAGGCGCGGGTCGATTTCGATGCCGGTGCCGCGTGTGCCAAAGCGTTGCGCCGCTGTGATGACAACCCGACCGTCACCGGATCCCAGATCGAGCAGGGCATCATTCGCCGTCACGCCTGCCAGCTCCAGCATTGCGTCGACCACGTTTTGGGGCGTGGTCACGTAGGGCACGTCGAGGTCTTCAAGGACTCCTGTTTGGGCGCGCGCCCACGGCGCGAACGTCGCGGCATAGGAAGCGGCAAGCAGCGCGATGGTCATGCTGCGGCGAACGGGGCGCGCGCGGGGTTCGGAATTCGATGGCATTGGCGAAGCTCTGAAATAGGCAGATCGGTTGAGTGCTCGCCGGACGAACCATGAGCGTTGCGCCAGACGCGTGGTGGTGCAGTGCATTCTGACGTTCTCCTAGCGGCGCGCGAATTGTCGCAGGCCGACAGGCTTTAGGAGGATCAGCAAAGCGCCGCCGCCGCCAGCGGATGCCGGCGCATCGATGAATGCCAGAACCTGCGCCGATTGGCGTAGCCAGCGGCGCACCAGCACTTTCAATACCGGCGTCTTGTCTGCGGAACCCAGCCCCTTGCCATGAATGATCCGTACACAACGCCATCCTTGCCCGGTAGCGCTCACCACAAAGCCTGCGGTAGCGCTGCGCGCCTGGTCGCGAGTCATGCCGTGGAGATCAAGCTGGCCGTTCACCGGCCACTCACCACCGCGCAGACGGCGCAGTGTGCGTTGATCAATGCCGTCGCGGGCGAACGCATCATCGCCCTCGATCGCACCAGTTTTAATGTCGTCGGGGCCATCAGACAAGGTGGCGACTGCGGACTGCGCGGGGGGCTGGCTTGGCAATCTGCGCGGTGCAATTTGCGGCTGCGGGCGTGTCACACGATCGGACAGCGCCAGTGGTACGGCATCACCGACGGCGTCGCGAAACAACCGGCTGTTGCGCTGGCGATAAGCTTGATGTGCGCGTTGCATGCGGGCGACCTCCGCTATTCGCGTGCGTTGGTCGTCGAGTTGTTGCCGAATGCCGGCCAGTTCTTGTCGAAAGTCCTTGGGTGCCATGACTCGCCGGTGCTGCAGTGGTGCGCCTGTTTCAGGCGCTGTCGCTGCGCAACTCAAGGTAACGCTGCGCATCAAGCGCCGCCATGCAGCCAGTGCCGGCACTTGTCACCGCTTGGCGGTACACATGATCCTGGACGTCGCCGGCAGCGAACACGCCGGGCTGACTGGTGGCCGTGGCCATACCTTCGGTGCCACTGCGCGTCTTGATGTAACCGCCCGAGTTCATTTCAACCTGGCCGGCGAAGATCTGGGTATTCGGCTTGTGGCCGATGGCGATGAAACAACCGGTTACCGCCAGATCGCGTGTTGCGCCTTCAGCGCCAGGCTTGATTCGTACACCGGTCACACCGCCCGCATCGTCGCCCAGCACTTCGTCGAGGGTCTGGTTCCATTCGATGCGGACTTTGCCTTCCGCCTGCTTGGCCATCAGCTTGTCGATCAGGATAGCCTCGGCGCGAAAGCGGTTGCGACGATGAATGACGGTGACCGAGCGTGCGATGTTGGATAGATACAACGCTTCTTCAACTGCGGTATTGCCTCCACCGACCACGCAAACGTCCTGGTTCTTGTAGAAAAACCCGTCACATGTCGCGCAACCGGACACTCCCCGGCCCATGAACTTCTGCTCGGATTCAAGACCCAGATACATGGCTGAAGCGCCGGTGGCGATGATCAGCGCGTCGCAGGTGTAGGTGTTGCTGTCGCCGATCAGGGTAATCGGTAGTTCGCCCAGTTTCGCAGTATGAATATGGTCGAACACCATCTCGGTGCCAAACCGTTCGGCATGCTTGCGAAAGCGCTCCATCAGCTCCGGACCCTGCACGCCTTCGGCATCGGCCGGCCAGTTGTCAACGTCTGTGGTGGTCATCAATTGGCCACCCTGTTCGATGCCGGTGACAAGGACCGGCTTCAGGTTGGCACGCGCGGCATACACCGCAGCGCTGTACCCGGCAGGGCCCGAACCCAGAATCAGGACTTTGGCATGTTTGGTTGGGCTCATTTGTGCGCGACCATGTGGATTTTTGTGGCTATACTTGATAAATTGGATGAAGTTGGTGCGGGTTGGCGCGATTGTTGCGCTGCCATCCCGGCATGATCGGAATTATCCCACACGAAGCACACCGGGCCGCCTCCAGGCATCGGTTGCGGCTGGCATGGGAAGGGGGGAAAGACTTGAAATCCAGGCGCAAAACTTGTTGGGGTGATCGCACGCCGCGCAAGCGCTTGGCGTCCCCGTGGTTGCGGCCGATGATGGTGGTTCTGACCGGCCTTGTGCTGTGCCAGGCACCAGGAGCGTTGGCAGGCGACGGCATGAGTTCGCGCAATCCGCGCGAACTGGCACAGGCGCCAGGTGCTGGTGGCGCGCCGGTGCAAGCGGTCCCGTCCACCCCGGCAGTAAGTCAGCCAGCGGCAGCGGCAGGGAATGCGCCGGCCAACTCCGGCGGGCCGCGTTTCGCGATCAGAAAGTTCGATGTTGTCGGCGCGACACTGGTGGCTGCCGACCGTATCGACGCGGTTCTGCAGCCATTTTTGGGGCCGGATCGTGAATTTGGCGATGTGCAGCGCGCTCTCGAGGCGCTGGAGCGTACATTCGTCGATTCGGGTTTCGGGTCGGTACAGGTGCTGCTGCCGGAACAAGAGTTGGAGCAGGGCGCCATCAGGTTTCAGGTGATCGAGCCGCGCGTGGGCAAGGTGATGGTCGAAGGCAATTCCGCCTACCCGGAAGCGAACATCCGTGCCAGCTTGCCGGCGCTCAAAGAGGGCCAGGCGCCCAACAGCAACGCGATTGCCAGCAATCTTCGGCTGGCCAACGAGAACCCCGGCAAAGCGACCACGGTTTTGCTGCGGGCCGGCAGCACCGAGGGCGAGGTGGACGCTGTAATTCGGGTCGCCGAGGACAGAATCACGCGCTGGAACGCCTCGTTGGACAACACAGGATCGGGAAACACCGGCGCTTACCGGATTGGGCTGGGCATGCAAACGGCCAACGTGTTGGGCCGCGATCATGTTTTCGCAGCACAAGTGGTCACGTCACCCGACGAGCGCAACCGCTTTCGGGGTTATAGCCGCGACGTCGCGATTCTTGGTCTGCAGTACCGGATTCCGCTGTATGCGGTCGGTGATACGCTCGATTTCACCGCCGGCTATTCGAATGTCAATTCCGGAGTGGTGCAGAATATTTTCAATGTTTCCGGCCGCGGCACGGTGTTTGGCGTACGCTACACCCAGAACCTGGCGGCCATTGGCAAGCTGGAGCATCGCCTGATCTATGCTTGGGACTTACGCTATTACCAGAACAGCGTGACACCACTCGGTGGCGGGCAGCAGATCATCCCGGACATCACGGTAAGGCCTGTCAGCGTGACCTATGCCGGGACCTACCGCGAGCAGACCGCCGAAACGAGTTTCTTCGTCAGTTACAACCGCAACATTCCCGGTGGCTCATTCGGCGGTAGTCGTGCATTCGATTTTTCGCGCGGCAGTTCGGGCACCGGGCTGGTTCCCGGTGCTCGCCCGGGCTACACCATCTTTCGCTACGGTGTGTCGCACTATCGCGCATTCGCCAGTGACTGGCAGATCCGCTTGAACCTCGCCGGCCAGGCGACCAGCGACATGTTGGTGGCCGGTGAGCAATTCGGTATCGGTGGTGCGACCACGGTGCGCGGCTTCTCCGAGCGTCAGTTTGCCAACGACTACGGCGTCTACGCCAACTTCGAGGTGTATACGCCGGAGCTTTCGCGGATTCTGCGGATTGGTGAAAATGCGAAGCTGCGCGCGGTGCTGTTCCACGATACCGGACACCTGGTGCGCAACCAGCCGCAGCCGGGCGATACGCAGAGGGTCAGCGCGTCGGGAACCGGAGCCGGGCTCAGGCTTGCGCTCGGAAACAGCCTGAGTTTTCGCCTGGACGCGTCGTTCGCGAACCTTCCCAGCAACACCGGCAATACCCAACTGCCGGTGTCGCTCAAGCAATTCCGCATGCATGGCGCCATGGTCTTTCTGTTCTGACCAAGGCAAGAAACCAAAACGGGAGAAATCGATGGCTCAGCCCAGCATTCACGTCGGAATCTTGCGCAGTGTCCCGCTGTTCGCGGTGCTCGACGAGGCCCAGTTAAAGGCGCTGGCCGGTGTCATGGCACGCAAGTCGGCACCGAAGAACCGCACAATTCTCAAGGCCGGGGACCCGACTGACAGTCTGTATATCGTGATCGCCGGGCGAACCAAGGTGCAGATGTCCGACGAAGAGGGCAAGGAAGTCATCTTGAGCGTGCTGGGCCCGGGTGATTTTTTCGGCGAGATGGGATTGCTCGACGGCGCGCCGCGTGCTGCCTCGGTGGTGACAATCGAGCAAAGCGAGTTTGTCTGGATTTCCAAAGAGGATTTTCACGTACTGCTGCAGGACAATTTCGAGATGGCGATGGTCATCATGCGCGGCCTGGTGAAGCGCCTGCGTGAAGCTGATCGCAAGATTGAAAGCCTGGCCCTGCTCGATGTATACGGCCGGGTGGCACGGGTACTGCTCGAATTCTCCGAGGATGTGGGCGGCCGCAAGGTGGTCAAGGGCAAACTGCCGCGCCAGGACATCGCCAAGATGATTGGCGCCTCACGTGAAATGGTGAGCCGTGTCATGAAGGGGCTGGAGGTCGAGGGGTATATTGAAGTGCAGCCGGATGGTTCCATTGTGCTGCGCGAACGCATGTTGCCGCGACTTTAGCCCCGGAAAAGCCGATTCCGGGCCTCTCCCCGGCGACGGATTTGACAAGCTTTTGCGTTTGTCAGCGGCCAACCGACGCGCTTGTTTTGCTTCTGCGTTAGCATTCGGCCGTGAGGGAAACCGGAGGCGTTGCGGGCGTCGTGCAAGCTTTCGCACATGCAGTGTTGGTGCGTCGTCGTTGAATGCGGCGAGGGCGCGGATTGGATTGGCCATGAAGCGAAACGAACCCTGTCTGTTACCACTGTTTTCCGGTGCTCCGGCTTGGCGGCCTCGAGTGCTGGTGTTTGCGGTCGCCAGCGTGTTTTGCGGGCCGCCGAATGCGTTGGCGCAAACACTGCCGATCAACCCGACAGTGGTCAACGGCGCGGCCGGTTTTCAGCCAAGCGGCAATCAGCTGACGGTGACCAACACGCCGGGCACGATCATCAACTGGCAGAGTTTCTCCATCGGCAGCGGCGCCACCACCCAGTTCGTGCAGCAAAACGCCGTCTCCAGCGTGTTCAATCGGGTCACCGGCGGCGATCCGTCGCAGATTGCCGGCAATCTCATCTCGAACGGGCGAGTGTTCCTGATCAACCCGAGCGGTATCACAATCGGCGCCGGGGCACGCATCGACACTGCCGCCTTTGTCGCCTCCAGCCTTGGCATCAGCAACGTCGACCTTTTGGCCGGCAAGTTCCGTTTCGATGCCACGCCCGGCACCGGCAACGTGATCAACCAGGGAACCATCGTCACGCAGAACGGTGGATTTGTCTATTTCATCGGCAGAAATGTCGAGAACAGCGGCGTGATCCACACCCCCAAAGGCGAGATCATCCTGGCCGCCGGCAACAGCGTGGAGATCATCAATCCGCAATCGCCCAATTTGCGGGTGGAGATCAGCGCCACGCAAAACGAGGCAATCAATCTGGGCAAGCTGGTGGCCTCGGGCGGCACCATCGGCATGTTTGCCGGCAATGTCAGGCAGCGCGGCGTGGCCAGTGCCAGCACGGCGGAGGTCAATGCCCAGGGCCGGATCGTTTTCAGGGCGAAGAAGGACGTCGAGGTGGCCTCTGGCAGCCGCACCGAGGCGAATGGGCCCACAGGCGGCAGTGTGACGATCCAGGCCGAGAGCGGGACGGCGACCGTAGCCGGTCTGGTTGAAGCCCGCGGCGGGCAGTCCCTGGCGGGTGAGGGCGCGTTACCTGGCGCGGCCACTGTGGTCACTGCGGTGAATGTGATTTCGGTGATCGACGCACCGGGCAGCGGGCAGCGCGCCGGATCAGCGCTCGCGGTAACGGTCAAGGCGACGCCGGTCAACCTACCTGTGGCGGCGCCGGATGCCGCGGCACCTGCGACGGCGGTCCAGGCGGTTCAGGACGGCAAGGGCGGCAATGTCGTGGTACTGGGTGATGTCGTTGCACTGATCGGGGATGCCCGCGTTGATGTTTCCGGCGAGCAAGGTGGCGGCACCCTTTTGGTGGGCGGCGACTACATGGGGCATAACGCGGCGGTGCAGAACGCACGTTTCACCAGCGTTGATGCAGGCGTGATTCTGAAAGCCAACGCTGACCTTGCGGGCGGCGGTGGCAAGGTGGTGGTATGGGCGGATGTGTCCACCAGTTTCCGTGGCGGAATCGTGGCGCAGGGTGGGGTTCAGGGTGGCAATGGCGGTTTCGTCGAGACTTCCGGCAAAGGGGTTTTGTACTTTCGCGGGCAAGTCGACACCCGCGCGCGGCGCGAGGGCTTCTCCGACGGTACCTTGTTGCTCGATCCCACCAACATCTACATCGCGGAGACGCTTGCGAACGTTCAAGCCGCAGCCCCTGGCGTGACATCGGATAATGTCGAAACCTCGCTGCCGCCCAATTTTGCCGGCTTTGGCGCCATTGACGACTCCTATCTCCTGACCGGCACGCTGACTACGGCGCTGGCGACCAACAACGTGACGGTGACCACCGCCAACGGGTCAGCCGGCGGCCTCGGCAACATCACGATCATCGATCCGATTGTCTGGGCGACAGCCAGGCGCCTTACACTCACAGCCAACAACAATATCGTGGTCAATGCGGCGATCAGCAATTCTGCAGCGGGCGGCCTGACCTTGACTGCACTGGGAAGCGGCGCGATCACCGGCAATGCGTCCGGCAGCATCGGAGTTGCCGGCGCGTCGGTGGCAATCACCAGCGGCACGGGCGGCGTAAATCTCGGGGCCGCCATCAACAGCGGTAGCGGCACGATTTCGGTCAACGGTGGTGGAGGCGCGGTGGTGACTGGCGCGCTCGTGAGTACAAACGCGACCGCAAGCGCGGTCCAGGTATCTGCTGCGACCACGTTGTCGATCGGCGCGACCCAGGTCGGCAACAATGGTGGTGTCGTTACCTTGAGCCACTCGGGTGCCGGTTCGCAGACCGGTGTGTTAAGCGGCGTGGGCGGCGTTGGCAGCGGCGCGCGCGTGGTCAAGCAGGGCATTGGCAACCTGGCGCTTTCGCTGGCAAATACGTATGCAGGGGGCACGACGATCAGCGCCGGGTCTGTGGCCGCCAGCAACGCGTCTGCGCTTGGTGCGGGCAAAGTGACGGTCGATGCCGGTGCGCTCAACCTGAGCGGCACCATCAGTATCGCCAACGCAATCGATCTTGCGGCGAGCACGACCTTGGCTTCAACAGCGGGCACCAACACTGTGGGCGGCAGCGTCGCTTTTACCGGAAATAGCACCAAGGTCAATGTCGCCACGGGTGCGACCCTGCTGCTCAACAGTGCGTTGACTGAAAGTGCAGGCAACCGGTCACTGGACAAAGATGGTGCAGGGACCCTGATTCTTGCCGCTGACAGCAGCTATGGCGGCAACACGAGCATTACAAACGGCACCCTGCAGGTTGGCAATGGAGGGGCTACCGGCACGGTCGCGGGCAATACGACGATCACCGCTGGTACATTGGTGTTCAATCGCTCGGCGGCGCTCGTTTATGCGGGCAACATTTCGGGCGCGGGTGCGGTGACGCAGGCGGGGACTGGTGACATCACCTTGTCGGGCACCAATTCCTACTCGGGCGGAACAAACGTGACTGCCGCGCGGCTGGTTTCCGGCAAGAACAATGCGTATGGCAGCGGTGCGATCACGGTCAATGGCGGAGCGCTGGACCTTGGGGCGTTCAACCAGACCGCGGGCAATGTATCTCTCCTATCGGGCAGCATCACCGGTACTGGTACCTTGACCGGAAGCACCTACGATGTGCGCAGTGGTTCTATCGGCGCCAATCTGGCTGGCGATGCCACGGTACAGCTGACCAAGAGCACGGGCACATCGGTCACTTTGTCAGGCACCAACACATATGCCGGTGCGACGACAGTTTCCGGCGGCACGCTGATTCTGGGCAACGCGGCGGCACTGGGCTCCACCACGGGAGTGTCGGTGGCAAGTGGTGCGACCCTGGATATCGGTGGGCAGGCGGTTGGTGCGGGCGCCGCCGTGAGCCTGGCGGGCGGCACCCTTGCCAACTCCATCGGCTCAGGCAGTTTCGGTGGCGCGATTGCGCTGTCTGCCAACAGCACGATCAGTGTGGGGGGCACACAATTGACCCTCGCAGGCGTGATCTCCGAGGACGCCTCGCCCAGAAGCGTGACCAAGACCGGGGCCGGCGTTGTCGTTTTGTCAGCCAGCAACACGTTCAGCGGTGACCTGACGATTTCCGCCGGCACGGTGTCAGCAGGTACGGCTGCAAACCTGGGTTCAGGCAACCTTGTCTTCAATGGCGGCGCTCTATTGGCCACGTCGGGTTTCGCGACAGCCAAGACAGTGACTCTCGCTGCCGCGGGCAACATCAATACCGGCGCGAATACAGTCACCTTGAGTGGCAAGATATCCGGTAATGGAGGCATGCTTGGCAAGGGCGGGAGCGGCACTCTGGTCATAGGCAACGCCACCAACGACTATGACCAGGGGACTGAGGTAAGCGCCGGAACCCTGCGTGCAGGTGTTGCCACCGCGTTCGGTAGCGGCAGTCTCACTTTGTCTGCCGGTACCACGGTCGATATCAATGGCCTGGCGGTGGCGAACAACATGTCGCTGGCGGGGGCGACGCTGACCGACAGCGTCGGCGATGGCAGCGTAGGCGGCACCGTTGCGCTGACCGCGGCAGGCAACCTGTTTTCTACCATCGCAACCAAGGCACTCACGCTCAACGGCGTGATTAGTGGCGGCGCGGGCAACACGCTCGCCATTGGTGGCGCCGGCACCGTCGTCTATGCCAAAGACAACACATACACTGGCCAGACGAGCATCAGCACGGGGGCGACCTTGCAGATCGGTGCCGGTGGCGCCACGGGCGCGGTGGCGGGCGTTCTCGACAACGCCGGTACGCTCGCTTTCAATCGCAGCGGCACATTCAATGTCGCCGGACTGAGCGGGGCTGGTGCAGTCGCCCAGAACGGCAGCGGGATTTTGGCGCTCGGTGGCGACAACAGCGGATTTATCGGCGCATTGACGGTCAACGACGGCACCTTGCAGCTGACCAGCGCCAACGCCCTCGGTGCCACCAGTGGCGTCACGGTTGCCGGCGGCAGGACTCTGGATCTGAATGGCCAGACTGTGCTTGGCACACCTTCTTTGCTGCTCAACGGGGGCAGGTTGCTTAATTCGAGTGCCTCGACCGACGCGCTGTTTGGCGGGGCGATAACTCTGGGCGCGACCAGCACGCTCGAGGTCACAACGGCCGCGCGCAGCATGGCGCTCGGCGGTGCCATCGGCGGATCGGCCGGAGCGGGATTGCTCAAGGCTGGTGCGGGCACGGTGGTGCTGGGTGTTGCCAACGCCTACAGCGGTCTCACCGATGTTCAGGCAGGCACGCTGGCGGTTACTGCGAACAATGCCCTGGGTACGACTGCGGCCGGTACCAGTGTCGCGCTCGGCGCGGCCATTGATCTGCGCGGCAGCAACTATACGAGTGCAGAGGCTCTGACGCTCAATGGCGGCAGCGCGCTTCTCGCAAGTACCGGCACTTCCAGCTTTGGCGGCCAGATCACCCTGGGCGCAACCTCCACGATTGATGTGGCGGGGTCCCGACTGACCCTGTCGAACGCAATCGGCGATGGAGGTGGCGGTTTCGGTTTGCTCAAGGCAGGTGCCGGTGTTCTGGAATTGGGCGGTGTCAATACCTACGGCGGGGCTACGACCATCAATGGCGGCATTGTTTCAATCGACGCCGATGCCCGCCTGGGCGCGGCGCCAGTCGCGGCGACGCCGGGAAACCTGAATCTTTCCGGCGGGACTCTTGCCGTGACCGGCAGCTTTGCATTGAATGCAAACCGCGGCATCGCGCTGGGGGCCGGAGGGGGCACGATAGATGTGGCCGCCTCGCAGACGCTGGACTACGCCGGCGTTGTTACCGGCGCGAATGCGCTGTCCAAGAGCGGGGCAGGTACGCTGGTACTGGGAGGCGCCAATCTGTTTTCAGGTGAATTCGCAATCAACGGCGGCACGGTCTCTGCGGCAGACGCAGGAAATCTTGGCGCCGGGAGCCTCGCTTTCGATGGTGGAACGTTGCTCGCCACCGCAACGATTACCACTGCCAAAGCCCTGGCCTTGAATGGCGCGGCAACCATCGACACCAACGCCAACGCAGTTACTCTGGGTGGGATTGTCAGCGGCGTCGGCTCACTCGGGAAGATTGGCGCCGGCATGCTGAGCCTCAACGGGGCGAACAGCTACAGCGGAGCAACCACCGTGAGCGCCGGCACGCTTGCGCTAGGCACAGCGACGGCCTTGGGTACGAGCGCAGGCGGCACGACAGTTGGCAGCGGAGCGATTCTTGACCTCAACGGGCAGGCGGTGGGCGCCGAAACGCTGGCCCTCAACGGCGGAACCCTTGCAAACAGCACGGCGAGCGCGAGTCTCGCGGGCACGGTTTCCTTTAGCGGTGCCAGTACGGTGAGTGTTGCCGGTACGCAGTTGACCTTTTCTGGCGCCAATGGCGGTACAGGCAGCATGGACAAGACCGGTAGCGGCACGCTGATCCTCGCCGGCGCGAATGCCCAGACGGGCGGAACCACCATCAGCGCAGGTGTGCTGCAGGTGGGCGCCGGCGGGGCCGCTGGCAGCCTTGCCGGAGACGTAACCAACAACGCGACTCTGTCCTTCGATCGCAGCGATGCGCTCACGCATGCCGGAGTGATCAGCGGCAGCGGGACTGTGAGCCAGGCTGGTGGCGGGGTCCTGACGCTCTCGGGCGCAAATACCTTCAGCGGCGCGGCCAATGTCGCCAGCGCTACGTTGCGGCTGGGCAATGCCACGGCCCTGGGCACAAATGCCGGCACTACTACCGTGGCCGCAGGCGCCACTCTTGACCTGGATGGGCAAGCCGTTGGTACCGAATCGCTGGTACTTTCCGGCGGTACGCTGGCCAATAACGGCGCTTCCAACGCTTCGCTTGCCGGTCCGGTAAGCCTTGCTGCTCCCGGCAGCACCCTTGCGAGCGTTGGTGGACGCAGCCTCCTGATCACGGGTTTGGTCAGCGGGGCGAAGGGCGTGAACATCGGTGGCGCCGGCATTGTGGTGTTGGCAGCGGACAACACCTATTCCGGCTCGACCAGCATTGCGACCGGCAGCACCTTGCAGGTGGGGAACGGCGCAACCGCGGGGGCAATCGCGGGGGCGATTTCCAATAGCGGCACGCTCGCCTTCAATCGCAGCGATAGCGTGACCTATAGTGCAGATCTCGGCGGGACGGGGGGTGTTACGCAGGCCGGGTCCGGGATTCTGATTCTGTCCGGCAACAACACCTTTACCGGGGCAACCCTGGTCAGCAGCGGCACGCTGCGCGTGGGCAGTGCCACGGCCCTCGGCAGCGTGCTTGCCGGAACCACGGTCGCTGCGGCAGCAATGCTGGATATCAACGGCCAAACGGTAGGCGCGGAGGCGGTGACTCTTGCCGGCGGGATCATCGCCAACAGCACGGGATCCGGGGCCTTGAGTGGCGCCATTGGCTTGACTGGCAATAGCGCCGTGAACGTGACGGGCACCGCGCTTGCGCTTTCCGGTGGCATCGGTGGCGGCGCTTTCGGCATTACCAAGAGTGGTGCGGGCGTGCTTGTTCTGAGCGGTGGCAACACCTATACCGGGGTTACCAGTGTGAATGCCGGCGTTTTGCAAGCCGGCGCACTCAACGGCTTGGCAGCAGGCAGTGCCCATGACGTCGCCTCAGGCGCGACACTTGATCTCAATGGCAACAATGCATCGGTGGCAAGTATCGGCGGCGCAGGCGGTGTCAGTCTCGGTAGTGCCACACTGACATCGGCCGGCAGCGGATCGACGACGTTTTCCGGACTGGTAACCGGCACGGCGGCAAGCGGCCTGGTCAAGCTTGGTAGCGGCACGCTTCTGCTATCCGGAAACAATACCGGCCTGGACGGTGCGGTAAACGTCGGCGCCGGCACCTTGTCGCTTGGCAACGCGGGCGCTCTTGGAAGCCTGGTTGGAGGAACCACGGTGGCAAGCGGCGCCACGCTTGACGTGAATGGTCAGGCGGTTGGCGCCGAAGCGCTGGCCTTAAATGGAGGCACTCTGGCCAATGGAGCGGGCAGCGGCAGTCTGGCTGGCGTGGTCACGTTCACCGGTGCCAGTACAGTCAACGTCGCCGGCACACAGTTGACCCTGTCGGGTGCCAACGGCGGCGCCGGCAGTGTGGACAAGACCGGTAGCGGGGTGCTGATCCTGAGTGGCGCAAACAGCCAGAGTGGCGGCACAACGCTCAGCCAGGGCGTGCTGCAGGTGGGCGCCGGCGGCACCAGCGGCAGCCTGGCCGGGAGCATCACCAATAACGCAATCCTGACCTTCAACCGCAACGATGCGCTTGCGCACGGTGGGGCAATCGGCGGCACCGGTGTGGTGAACCAGTCTGGCCTTGGCGTGCTGACATTGTCGGGGGCGAATTCCCACACTGGATCGACCAATGTCACCAGCGGTACTCTGGTTCTCGGCAGTGCCACGGCCTTGGGGACGACGGCAGGCGGAACCACGGTGGCAACGGGCGCAATTCTTGATTTGAATGGACAGGCGGTGGGCGCAGAAGCACTGGCACTCGATGGCGCGACGCTGGCCAACGGTGCGGGCAGCGGCAGTCTGGCGGGTGGAGTCACGTTTACCGGTGCCAATATAGTCAACGTCGCCGGCACACAATTGACCTTGTCGGGCGCCAACGGTGGCGCGGGCAGTGTGGACAAGACCGGTAGCGGCACGCTGATCCTGAGTGGCGCGAACAGCCAGAGTGGTGGCACGAGCATCAGTCAGGGCGTGCTGCAGGTGGGGGCCGGCGGCACCAGCGGCAGTCTGGCCGGGAGCATCACCAACAATGCGACCCTCACTTTCAACCGCAGCGACGCGCTTGCGCACGGTGGGGCGATCGGCGGCACGGGCGTGGTAAACCAGTCGGGCTTGGGGATTCTGACACTTTCCGGGGCGAATACCTACAGTGGTGCCACCAATGCAAATAGCGGCACGCTGGCCCTGGGCAGCGCCACCGCGCTGGGGACGACGGCAGGCGGAACCACGGTGGCAAGCGGCGCAACCCTAGATCTGAATGGTCAGGCAGTGGCCGCCGAAGCACTGGCACTCAATGGCGCTACGCTGGCAAACGGCGCGGGCAGCGGCAGTCTGGCCGGTGTGGTCACGTTTACCGCTACCAGTACAGTCAACGTGGCCGGCGCGCAATTGACCCTGTCGGGTGCCAACGGTGGCACCGGCAGCGTGGACAAGACCGGTAGCGGGACGCTGATCCTGAGTGGTGCGAACAGCCAAAGTGGCGGCACAACCATCAGCCAGGGCGTGCTGCAAGTGGGCGCCGGCGGCACCACCGGCAGCCTGACCGGGAGCATCACCAACAATGCGACCTTGACCTTCAATCGCAGCGACGCGCTTGCGCATGGTGGGGCGATCGGCGGCACGGGCGTGGTAAACCAGTCTGGCCTGGGGATCCTGACGCTTTCCGGGGCGAATACCTACAGCGGTGTCACCAATGCAAATAGCGGCATGCTGGCCCTGGGCAGTGCCACCGCGCTGGGAACGACGGCAGGCGGAACTGTTGTTGCGAACGGCGCAACGCTGGACATCAAGGGGCAAGCGCTCGGCATCGAGGCGGTGACACTCAATGGCGCAACTCTTTCCAACAGTTCCGGCAGTGGCAGCTTGTCCGGCGCAGTGACGTTGACGTCCGCAACAAGCATCGATGTCGCAGCCGGCCAGCTCGTACTGAGCGGACCGGTTGGTGGCACCGGGTCCATGAGCAAGGAAGGTACGGCGAACCTGCGCCTGGCCGGCAACAACACCTTCAGCGGTAGCGTGGCGGTCAATGCGGGCACGCTGCAGGTTGCGGCGAACAGCGCCCTGGGCACGGCCACCAACGGGACAACCGTCAACAGCGGCGCGACTTTGGAACTGGATTCCACCGCCATGACCGGCATCGGAACTGAAGCCCTCGTGCTCAACAGCGGTGCATCCGCGGCGACGCTTAAGGTCAGCGGAGGCGGTACGGTGGCGATTGGTAGCGGGATCGTGCTTTCCGGTGGAGGCGGTGCCGCCGCACAAATCATGTTGTCGGGAAACGGGTCAAGCCTCAATCTGGGCAACAACACCATCAATGGCAGCGCCAGCGGTGTCGAGAGACTCGTCGTGACCGGCGCTGGGTCATCGGTCCTGACCATCGGCGATATCGGAGCGGGGGTCGCTTTGGGTGGATTGTCGGTTCAGGCGGGCACGATTGCACTGACCGGATCCACTTATCGTTCGGCAGGAATGACCAATCTGACCGGCAATGTCGTCAACAGTGGCGGCACCGCACTTGACCTGGCATTCGATGATCTTGACATTTCGGGTGCGCTCAACGCTGGTGGGCAGGCCTTGACCCTGCATCCATTGCTGTCGTCGCGTTCGATTGCGCTCGGTGGTGCCAGTGGCGGCGCGTTTCTTGGGCTGTCGGCGGCAGATTTGAACGCACTCGCCAATGTCAGCACGCTGACAATCGGGGGCGCGCCACAAACCGGTGCCATCAACGTGGTCGGCAATGTCAGCGCCGCCGCCAGCGGGGCAGGTACGGTCAACCTGACCAATCAAACTGGCGGGATCGATTTCAGCGCCAACCTGAGCATCAAATCCGGCGCCCTGCTCAACGTCATGGCCAATGCGGGTGGCAACCCAGGTGCGATCACTGCTGCTGGAGGTGGAGCCATATTTGCCGGGCAACTGAGCCTGCAGGCACAGGGCGGCATCGGGGTGTTGGCCGCACCGGTCAAGCTAGGCAACAGCGCTGTCCTCACCGCCGCCAACACTGGCGCCGGCGGCATTTTCGTTCAGGCCAACAGCGCCGGTGATCAGGTTGACCTGACTGTCGCTGCGGCTGGTGTCAGCAATGCGGGTAGTGGCGCGATTGTGCTGCAGTCTGCCAACAACCTGACCATTGACGGCAAGGTATCGTCCGGCAACGGCAACGTCACCCTGCAGGCAGGCACTGGCGCTGGCAACGCCGACTTTTTGCTGCCATCCGCCTCCGGGCCTGCGGGCGCACTGGGCAACGTGCAGATCAATTCCGTGGCGCTAGCCGGTCCTGCAATCGATAGCGGCACCGGGAATATCCTGATTCAGTCGACCGGGAGCGTGACCCAACTGGATGCGGGCAACAGCGGTTTGCGCACCACCGGTACCGGCAGCCTGACGGTGCAAACTTTCAACGACGTCGGTGGTCTGTCGCCGGACCGCAATACGCGCGCGCAGATCAAGCTTGAAAACAACAACGCTGCTGCGGGCAACAGCGTTGGCGGCAATATCACGCTTGAAGCCATGCTGGCATCGAAGAATCCGAATCGCACCACCGGTGACGACTACGGCAACGGCAACATCAGCTTCAAGAGTGGTGCCAACCTGGTGCTCAAAGGCGTGGGCACGGCCGGCGATATTCAACTGACTGCGGCGGGCCACGATATCCTCAGCACCGCCAGCCTGCAGGGCAACAATGTTGTGATCATCGCCGATGGCTCGAGCGCAGGGCCAGGCAATGGCAACATTGTCGTCGGCATCGGCATTCCGAATTCGGTCATCAAGAACGGCAAAGCCGGAGGGTCCTTGCAGTTGCGTGCGGTACGCGACATCACCCTCAACGAAACCATCGGCGAGGGCAACGCCAGTCGTTTCAATCATGCGTTGACGCTGGTCGCGGGTAACGACATCAATGTCAATCGCAGCATCTGGCTGGATGGAAACCTTTCGTTGCAGTCGAACGCGCCGAGCGCGGTGATAGGGGCGGGTGTTGCAATGCCATCGACCGGATCGGTGAATCTGGTCAACGCCTCGACAACGCAGGTACTTGAGGTGCGGGCCAAGACGATCGCAATCGGTGATGCGGTCAATCCGGTCAAGGCCGTCAAGATTTCGGCGACGGGCACCGCAGGCGCCAATGCGAAGCTGGGGGTTTCGCTGGAATCGGATGGCAACCTTGGCATGTCGGTACTCGGTGGCGTGGAGATCAAAGCAGGCACGGCCAACGGGCAGAACGCCGACGCGGCCGTTAACATCAAGGGCAGCAGCGTTGCCATCGAAAGCGGGGGCAGCCTGGTCATCACTGCAGGTACGGCGTCCGGCGCCAAAGCGGACGCCAGTGTCAATCTCACGGCGCCAGCGCTGCAACTCAAAATCGGCAGCCTGGCTGCAGGCGGCGACATGAAGATGTTCGCCGGTACTGCCAGCGGCGGCGGCACGGCGAACGCACTGGTCGACGCCAGTACAGCGAAGTCGTTCGTCGTTGGTGGCGACCTGATCATTCAGGGCGGCAGTGCCGATAGTGCCAGCGCCGCGATTGCGCGCGTCGATCCGGCCGGGCCGATGACCATCTCGACCGGTCGCGGCCTGGCACTCATAGCAGGTACCTCTCCGACCAATTCCTCCGCTTCAATCACCAATACCGGAATCATCAATCTGTTGGTCAACCAGAATGGCCTGCCCGCAGCCAACAAGACCGATCTCACGTCGGCCGGTCTCGGACTCGTTGCATCCAACCTGATACTGGTGGGCAACTCCAACAGCGGTGTCTACAACATCGATGCCAACGACCTGCTCAACAAGTTGCCAAAGCCGGTGGCTCCGAACGCGTTGCCGCTGGGTTACCTGGCGGCGCCGATCACTCTCGGCGGCGGCGCGCTGGTTACCTACATCGACGCAGGCCGCAACGAAGCCTTCATACTTTCAGGTGTCGACAGTCTGTTCAACCCGGCGCAGCCCGATACGCCGGTAGGCATTGCGCGCACCATCATCAACCTGCAGGATCCTAACAAGAACAAGAACCGCTCCGATGACGCCTGCCCGTGATCAAGCGGGCGCCGCGCATTGGAGAATTTTGTCACACCCGACGCAGCGTAAAGCGTGAGGAATGTCCTTGTTTGACGGGTTGTCCTTTACTAACATGGTGCGGTCGGTCTTGAGTTTTAGAAGCGGGCAAGTCAGAGAGTCAGGCGGTCTTTTTGGCGATTGGCGGAAGTCCGGCAGTTGCCGCGGGGGTGAGAAATGAAATCGTCAGCATTGTTGCAATCTACTGGCGTAGCGTTGATCTACGCATTCGCGGCGGCCTCGAACGGGGCTTTGGCCAACGGAACCATCCAGCAGCTGTCCGGGACCATATCGGTGCAGAAGCCCGACGGCGCCATTCGCGTGCTTTCCCGCCAATCGCAGGTAGTCAAGGGCGACACCCTCAATACCGAACGTGACAGCTACGCCCAGGTCAAGTTCACCGATGGTGCCGTGGTGACGCTCAAGCCGAACACGCGCATCAGGATCGAGGATTACACCTTCGACGAAAAAGAGCCTGCACGCGACAATTCCGCGCTTGCCCTGGTCAAGGGCGGCCTGCGCATGATCACAGGATTCATCGGCAAGCGCGGCAACCAGGATGCGTTCAAACTCGGAACCGTCACTGCCACCATCGGCATTCGCGGCACCACCTTCAATGTGGACGATTGCGTCACTACGCCATGCAGTCGGCGCGGCGCGACACGTGTAAGTTCGATTGCGGGCGCCATCGACTATGCCAGTCGTGACACCGGTACTGCGCTGGATTTTCCCGATGCTTCTGCGCAGCCGGAGAATTTCCAGGCCTGGGTCAACCTCGACCGCGCATTGTCGAATACGCCGCGCGATCCGTTTGCCATATTGGGCGAGCGCATGGCACAGGCTCGTGCCGAAACGCCGGACAACACGCTGCCGCCGGCGGTTTATGTGGGCGTTTCGGATGGAGAGATCATCATGTCCAACGGCGCGGGGACGAGCAATCTATTGGCAGGGCAGTTTGGCTCCGTGCAGAATTTCAGCTCGCGGCCATCGACTTTGCCGGGCGACCCCGGCTTGCCCATTTACCAGCCACCCTCGACGTTTTTCCAGAACATCTCTGGAGGCGGCGTGCGCAATGCGAACGCCCAATGCCTGACCAATTAAGCGGACCTGTGCGCTTGATTTGAAAGAAAGTCGGACTGCTTCGCGCGCGCCACTGGCCCGGTCTCATCGCTGACGCAACTGCCCGATTGGCCGTGGTCTCGCCGTTATAATCAGGGCATGACCTCGGATCCGGCAGCAAGTGGCGCACGACCCGCAGCGCCGCCGCGGATTGGCAGGCTCTTGCGCGAGTCGCGCTGGATCGCCTTCATCGGCGCCGCCGCCTATCTGGTGCTGATCCTTGCCAGCTATGAGCGCGCCGACCCGGCCTGGTCGCACCAGGCCACCGGTGCGGTGGTGCTCAATGCTGGTGGGCGCGTCGGTGCCTACGTGGCGGATCTCCTGCTCTATGTGTTCGGGCTTTCCGCCTGGTGGTCGGTTGCGCTTTTCGCATACCTGATCGTGGCTGGCTACAAACGCCTTGCCGATGCACAACTCGGGCACGACGCAACGGTACTCGACAGGCGCTCGCTGCTTGCGCTGTTGGGCGGATTTCTACTCTTGCTGCTTGCGAGTTCAACCCTCGAAAGCCTGCGCATGCATACTCTCAAGGCGGCATTGCCGCTGGGGCCCGGCGGCATGCTGGGCAGCGTGGGCAGCGGTGTGCTCGAAACACAGCTTGGGTTCACCGGTGCCACGCTGGTTGGCCTGCTGTCGGCAGCGATCGGATTTTCGCTCTTCACCGGTCTTTCATGGTTGGCGTTGGCTGAGCGTATGGGTGGCGCGCTCGAAGCCCTGTATCTCTATTTCCAGCGCAAGCGTGACGAGCGTCGCGATCGGCAGGCCGGGGAGGCCGCGCTCGAAGTGCGCGAGATCGTGGTCGATGAGGAACGACGCGAGCTGTTCGAACAACATCCAGTGATCCGCATCGAGCCGCAAGTCACAATCGTGCCTCAATCGCCACGGGTGGAGCAGGAAAAGCAGGTCCCGCTGTTTTCCGATTTGCCAGACACCGGCCTGCCGCCTTTGCACCTGCTCGATGCTGCGCCCGCACAGCAGGAGACGGTCAGCCCGGAAACCGTGGATTTCACCTCGCGCCTGATCGAAAAAAAGCTCAAGGACTTCGGTGTCCAGGTTGAAGTCAAGGCGGCCTATCCGGGGCCGGTGATTACCCGCTACGAGATCGAACCGGCGGTCGGTGTCAAGGGCAGCCAGATCGTGGGTCTTGCCAGAGACTTGGCGCGCGCGCTGTCGCTGGTGTCGGTGCGGGTGGTTGAAACAATCCCCGGCAAAAGTCTGATGGGCCTGGAGTTGCCCAATCCGAAACGTCAGGTGGTGCGTTTGTCGGAGATCCTGGGCTCGCAGGTCTACAACGACAATGCGTCAATGATCACCATCGCCTTGGGCAAGGATATCGCCGGCAAGCCGGTGGTGGCCGATCTGGGGCGCATGCCGCATTTGCTGGTCGCGGGTACCACGGGTTCGGGCAAGTCGGTTGGGATCAACGCGATGCTGCTCTCGCTTCTTTACAAGGCCGAAGCCCGCGATGTTCGCCTGATCCTGATCGATCCGAAGATGCTCGAGCTGAGCGTCTATGCGGACATCCCGCATTTGCTGGCGCCGGTGGTGACCGACATGAAGCAGGCGGCCAACGCGCTCAACTGGTGCGTGGCTGAAATGGAGCGTCGCTACAAGCTATTGAGTTCGCAGGGTGTGCGCAACCTTGCGGGATTCAACAACAAGGTGGCGGAAGCGGCGGCGGCTGGCAAGCCGTTGACCAATCCGTTCACCCTGACGCCCGACGCGCCGGAACCGCTCGAACATCTGCCTTTCATCGTGGTGGTGATCGACGAACTGGCCGACCTGATGATGGTTGCCGGCAAGAAGATCGAGGAACTGATCGCGCGCCTGGCGCAGAAGGCGCGCGCGGCGGGTATCCACCTGATCCTTGCGACGCAGCGGCCGAGCGTGGATGTGATCACCGGCCTGATCAAGGCCAACATACCCACGCGCATGGCGTTCCAGGTGTCGTCGAAAATCGATTCGCGCACGATCCTCGACCAAATGGGAGCCGAGTCCCTGCTGGGGCAGGGCGACATGTTGTACCTGCCGCCGGGGGGCGGCATGCCGCAGCGCGTGCACGGCGCCTACGTGGCCGATGATGAAGTGCATCACGTGGTCGACTACCTCAAGGAGATTGGCTCAGTCAACTATATCGAGGGCATTCTCGAGGGCGGTGTGTTGGAAGGCGAAGGCGCTGACGCGGGCGGCAGTGGTGACGCGGAAGCAGACGCGCTGTATGACCAGGCAGTCGAGATCGTGCTGCGCAACAAGCGGGCGTCGATTTCGCTGGTGCAGCGCCACCTGCGCATCGGCTACAACCGTGCGGCACGCCTGCTCGAGGCGATGGAGAAGGCGGGGCTGGTGTCGCCCATGCAGTCAAACGGCAACCGCGACATTCTCGCGCCGGTACGGACCGAATGATGCGCTGGATTGCGTGCATGTTGTTCGCCTGTATCGCCATGCCGCCAAATGCACAGGCGACCGCGCTGGAGGCATTGCGTGAATTTGTGCGGAGCACGCGCTCGGGCAAGACCAGCTTTACCCAGGTGGTGGTGGGCAAAAGCGGCAAGACCAGCAACCCGGCTTCCGGGTCGTTTCAGTTTCAGCGCCCCGGCAAGTTCCGCTGGGTGTACGACAAGCCCTATGAGCAGTGGATCGTCGGCGACGGCGAACGCTTGTGGATCTACGATCGTGACCTGAACCAGGTGACGGTACGCAAACTCGACGGTGCGCTCGGGCAGAGCCCGGCTGCGATTCTGGCCGGCAATGACGACCTGGAGCGCAACTTCGAGGTGAAGGAAGCCGGGCTGCGCGACGGACTGCAATGGCTGGTTGCCGTGCCCAAGTCGAAGGACACCACCTTCGAGGCGGTCCGAATCGGCTTTCGGATCGAGGGCGGCGCGGCGGTGTTGGCGGCAATGGAACTGCAGGACAGCTTCGGGCAAACCTCGGTATTGCTGTTCGGCAAGATGGAGCGCAACCCTGCAATGCCCGCCGATGTTTTCCGCTTCACGCCACCCAAAGGGGCGGATGTGATTGGCGACCAGAAGTAGTTCCCACATCGGACGCCAAACCGAGTGGCTCACGATTCAACGGCTGCGAATTCGCTGTTCAGTGCCGACGTCAGCGCCTTGCCGGCATCCACGGCTGCCCCGTTGGCCGAGATACTGCGGCCGCAGTCATTGGACGAGGTGATCGGTCAGGCGCATTTGCTGGGGCCGGGCATGCCCTTGCGAGTGGCGTTCGAGACCGCCAAGCCGCATTCGATGATCCTGTGGGGACCGCCCGGGGTCGGCAAGACCACGCTCGCGCGCCTGATGGCGCGCGCGTTCAAGTTCGACTTTATCGCCATATCCGCGGTCCTGGGCGGGGTCAAGGAAATTCGCGAGGCGGTCAGGGCGGCCGAAGAATCGCGCTTGCTTGGTCACCGAACCATGCTGTTTGTCGATGAGGTGCATCGCTTCAACAAGAGCCAGCAGGACGCGTTCCTGCCCTATGTCGAAAGCGGGCTTCTGACCTTCATTGGAGCTACCACCGAAAACCCTTCGTTCGAGGTCAATGGCGCCTTGTTGTCGCGTGCCACCGTATATGTACTGAAGCCGCTGGCGGAGACCGATCTGCGCCTGTTGCTTGCGCGCGCCCATGCGCATTCAGGGCGCGCGCTGCTCGAACCCGATGCCGCAACGCGCCTGATCGGTTGGGCCGACGGTGATGCGCGGCGGCTCCTCAATGCCTACGAAATTGTCGCGACCGCCGCTGCGGCGGCAAATGTGCCATCGGTCTCGGGCGAGTTCATCGCGACCGCGCTGTCGCAGAGCCTGCGACGCTTTGACAAGGGCGGTGACCAGTTTTACGAGCAGATCAGCGCCCTGCACAAGGCGGTACGCGGCTCCAACCCGGATGCCTCGCTTTACTGGTTCGCGCGCATGCTCGACGGCGGCGCCGACCCGCGCTACCTGGCGCGCCGCCTGGTGCGCATGGCCAGCGAGGACATTGGCCTGGCCGATCCGCGTGCGCTGCGGCTCTCGCTCGATGCGGCGGAAACCTACGAACGCCTGGGCTCCCCCGAAGGCGAGTTGGCATTGGCGCAGGCCGTGGTTTATCTGGCGGTCGCGCCGAAATCCAACGCCGTCTACGAGGCCTACAACGCGGTGCGTGCCTTTATTGCCAACGACCAGACGCGCCCCGTGCCGGAGCATTTGCGCAATGCGCCCACGCGCTTGATGAAAGAGATGGGTTTCGGCCGCGAGTATCGCTACGCGCACGACGAGGCGGATGCCTATGCGGCCGGAGAGGACTATTTTCCGGCCGACTTTCCAAAAGCGCGCTGGTATCAGCCGGTGGCGCGCGGGATGGAGATCAGAATCGGTGAAAAACTTGCGCACCTGCGCAGCCTCGACGCGCAGGCGGCAAGGAAGCGCGGCGATAAAAGCTAAAATCACGCTAAGCGCCCCGTGCTTGTGCTCAAGCAACAGGAAATCCGGCGCGCCTTCAAAAACCCGAAACCCGCCCGCGCGGGAACGCCCCATTCGCCATGCTCGATATACAGTCCCTGCGCAAAGATGTCCATGCTGTCGCCGCACAACTTGCGACGCGCGCGTTCACGCTCGACGTCGCCGCTTTTCAGGCGCTGGAGGCCGAGCGCAAGGCGGTACAGACCCGTACCGAGGAACTGCAGGCACGACGCAACCAGTTGTCGAAAGCGATCGGCGTTGCGCGCGGCAAGGGACTGGATGCCGCTGCATTGATGGCCGAGGCCAACGCTGTTCCCGGTGATCTTGCGGCCAACGAATCAAACCTGACCGCGCTGCAGGCGCGCATGACTGCAATGCTGCTGACGGTGCCCAACGTGCCGCATGCGAGCGTGCCGGCGGGCAAGGATGCGGATGCAAATGTCGAGCTGCGGCGGGTCGGCAGCCCGCCAGAATTCGAATTCGAGCCCAAGGATCATGTAGACCTTGGCGTCGCCCTCGGTGGGCTGGATTTCGAGGTCGCCACCCGGATCAGCGGTTCGCGCTTCACTCTGATGAAGGGCGCGGTCGCGCGCCTGCATCGGGCGCTTGCCCAGTTCATGCTCGACGTCCACACCACCGCACACGGCTATACCGAAATCTACGCGCCCTATATCGTCAATGCGGAGTCGATGAAGGGCACCGGGCAGTTGCCCAAGTTCGAGCAGGACCTGTTTCGCGTGCAGCACAATGACGCCAGCTTTTACCTGATTCCGACCGCCGAAGTGCCGGTGACCAACATCGTGCGCGACCAGATCGTGGCGCTGGATACGCTGCCACTGAAGTACGTATGTCATACGCCGTGCTTTCGCTCGGAGGCGGGGTCATATGGGCGTGACACGCGCGGCATGATTCGCCAGCACCAGTTCGACAAGGTGGAACTGGTGCAGATCATCCATCCCGATCGCTCTTACGAAGGGTTGGACGAGCTCACCGCGCACGCCGAAGCCATCCTGACCCGGCTCGGTTTGCCGTATCGCGTGATGGCACTGTGCGGCGGCGACATGGGCTTCGCGTCTGCCAAGACCTTCGATATTGAAGTCTGGCTGCCGGGGCAGAGCGCGTATCGGGAAATTTCCTCATGCAGCAACTACGAGGGTTTCCAGGCGCGCCGCATGCACGCGCGCTACCGGGACGAAAAAGGCAAGCCGCAGACCGTCCACACCCTGAACGGCTCCGGCTTGGCAGTCGGCCGCACACTGGTGGCGGTGCTGGAGAACTACCAGAACGCGGACGGCAGCATCACCGTGCCTGCGGCATTGCATGGTTACATGGGCGGGCAAGAGCGCATCTCGGCTGCTTGAGAAATGCCCCTTTCTGCTAGAATTCCAGTCGTCGGAGAGGTGGCAGAGTGGCCGAATGTACCTGACTCGAAATCAGGCGTAGGTGCAAGCCTACCGTGGGTTCGAATCCCACCCTCTCCGCCACGGAAAAGCCTGAACGCTCGATAAGGAGTGTTTGGGCTTTTTGTTTTTTTGCTTGCCTGCCGGCATCTGGCAGCGCGCCACCAAGCACTATTGACAGACCGACAGTCGCGTCGCGACATCCCGCTGCACATTCATCAGGCACCCAACTCATGAAAAACGAGAGCTTCATCGCGGGCAAGGACGCATCGCTCGAATCGACCATTCGCACGATGAAGAAGAAGTTGTTGGCGCGCGGCTTCAAGCTCGATGAATCCTCCTGGCTCAATCCGGTCGAGTCGATCTGGTCGGTGCATGTGCGCGACCGCGAATGCCCGATGCTGTTTGCCAATGGCAAGGGCGCAACCAAGCTGGCGGCGCGGGCCAGCGCGTTCGGGGAATTCTTCGAGCGCCTGAACACACATTATTTCTGGACCCACTTTTATCTTGGTGAGACACGCGCCCATCGATCCTTTGTTCACTACCCCCAGGAACGCTGGTTCGCCCCGAGTGCTGACGGCAGTTGGCCGTCCGAGATGCTCAACCCGGAATTGCATGCTTTCTACAATCCGGATGGCGACATCGATGGCGAGGTGCTGGTGGATCTCAACTCCGGCAATGTGGAACGCGGCATCTGCACGCTGCCCTACACGCGTCTTGCCGACGGTGCGCAAACCTGGATTCCGGTCAACATCATCGGCAACCTGTATGTGAGCAACGGCATGGCCGCCGGCAACACGCCGATGGAAGCGCGCAGCCAGGCTTTGTCGGAGATTTTCGAGCGCAACATCAAGAACCGCATCATCAGTGAAGGTTTGTGCCTGCCCGAAGTACCGGAGGAAGTCATTGCGCGCTACCCGGGCATTGCCGCCGGCATCAAGGGCCTGCGCGCGGCCGGTTTCGGAATTCTGGTGCGCGACGCTTCGCTGGGAGGGCGTTACCCGGTGATGAATGTGACCCTGCTGCATCCCAAGGACCAGGGTTGCTTCGCCAGCTTCGGCGCGCACCCGCGTTTCGAGATCGCACTTGAACGCGCGCTCACCGAGTTGCTGCAGGGCAGGGCGCTGGAAGCGCTGGAAGGGTTTCCCGAACCGGGCTTCGACATGGAGGAGATCACCCTGGCGTCCAACCTGGAGATCCATTTTGTCGATTCCAGTGGTGTCATCAGCTGGAAATTTCTGAGTGACAAGCCCGACTTTCCGTTTTGTGACTGGAACTTCAGCAACACCACCGCGGAAGACTATGCCTGGCTATGCGACTGCATCAAGGCTGAGGGTCGTGATATCTATGTCGCCGACTTCACCGAGCAGGGCGCCTACAGTTGCCGCATCCTGGTGCCTGGCATGTCGGAGATTTACCCGGTGGAGGACCTGGAGTGGGAGAACAATAGCGTGGGCAACCGGATTCGTCCAGCCATGGTCAGGCTGTCAGATTTGAGCGATGCCGAAGCGAGTGAACTTCTGGCCGACCTGCAAACGCTGAACCTCAATGACGAACGGCCGCTGTGGGAAATCCTCGGACTTGCCATACCCCTGGGTACAGCCTGGAAGGAGTTGCGCATTGGCGAACTCAAAACCCTGCTGGCGCTGGCCATCGGCGACGAGGAAGCGATTCGCGAGGGTTGTGACTGGATCGGTCACTACCATCAAATGAATCCGGCGCGCCGTCTCGTATATCGCTGCATCGAAAGCCTGATGGATCTTGATGATGCCGACAACTACCGGCGCGCCCTGAGCCTGCTGTACGGTGGGGAGACCCTGCGCCAGGCCCAGGCCCTGCTGGATCGCAGCGAGCGGTTCTTCGGCCTGCAAACGTTGGGGCCCGACATGCAAGGCAGTCTCATGCACCAGACCTTGCTGGCAGCGTACGACAAACTGTTCGCGGCACCCGCGGCCTGAACCAGCGCGGTGCCGCGGCTGCTTCCCGCGCGCAGTGGAAGCGGGTGTGCGCCCAAGCAGGGAGCGTTGAGCAACGCGGCCCGATAGCGCACTGATCAAGAGTTCTCGATCAGAATCTCCGCAATCGCCGCTTTGCCGCGGGAAGCCGGACCGGAAGCGGGACTTTAGGGGTTGCCCAGGAAGTCGCGCTTGCCGATCTCCACACCGTTATGCCGCAGGATGTTGTAGGTGGTGGTCACGTGAAAATAGAAGTTCGGAATCGCATGGCCGAGCAGGAACTGCATACCCTTGTAGTGGGTTTCCTTGTCGCCGCGCTTGGTGACGATGGCCTTTTCTTCGGTGCCGTCAATCTGTTCGGGCCCGACTGACTGGATGAAGGCGATGGTCCTGGCAATCCGCGCCTTCAGGTCCGCCAGGGTCTTCTCGGTATCTTCGTACACCGGGATTTCCAGCCCCGCCAATCGCGCCACCACGCCTTTGGCGGTATCGCAGGCAATCAATACCTGCGTGGTCATGGGCAGCATGTCGGGAAACAGCCGATAGCCGGTCAGGGTGGCGGCGTCGAGTTTCCTTGCGTCGACATGTGCTTGTGCCTTGTCGAGAATGTTGGAGAGGTTGCCCAGAATATTGACGAAGCGTGGCACGCTCGCCTGATACATGGAAATGTTCATGTGGAGTCCTTTGATTGGAACAAAAAGATCCGGCTTGCGCCGGTCGGGGATTGCAGCACGCTGCTGGTGATCAGGCGTTGCTTGGCGCTACGTGCGCCAAGGCGTTGCGGCGGCGCATCGATTCAACGCAGGAGTTCTGCGACCGCCTTGAGCTCACGTTTGATATTTGCCAGGCTTGCAGTCGCACTGGCCTGTGCTGCACGCGCTGAAGCGGAGGTGGCGGCGCCATCGCCCTTGATGCCGACGCCCATACCCTCATCTAACCGGTTGCGCGCGCCGTTGATGGTGAAGCCCTGTTCGTACAGCAGGTCGCGGATGCGACGGATCAACAGGACTTCATGGTGTTGGTAATAGCGTCGATTGCCGCGCCGCTTGACCGGTTTGAGCTGCGTGAATTCCTGCTCCCAATAGCGCAGAACATGAGGCTTGACTCCGCACAGCTCGCTTACTTCGCCGATGGTGAAGTAACGCTTGGCCGGAATCGGTGGCAGGACAGTGGCGCTGCGATCAGTTGTCCGTGCTACCGCCACCGTAGTGCGCCTCCACCATGGATTTCAGTTTCTGGCTGGCGTGGAATGTAACCACACGCCTTGCCGTGATCGGGATTTCTTCACCGGTTTTCGGATTGCGCCCGGGGCGTTGCGGCTTGTCACGCAACTGGAAGTTGCCGAAGCCGGAAAGCTTGACACTGCTGCCGCTCTCAAGAGCAGTGCGGATCTCTTCAAAAAACGTCTCGACCATGTCCTTGGCTTCGCGCTTGTTGAGACCGACCTTCTCGAACAATAGATCTGCCAGCTCCGCTTTGGTAAGGGTCTGCGCGACCTCCGCCGGGGCGTTTGCGCCGACATTCGTGATTGACTCTTCCATGCTCCCTCGATGCGATTTCGGGATCTATTCTTAGGCTCCGAACCGACGCTCAACCCCCGCCCCGGCCGGGCCCCTCCTCGGTTTATGCCCGCAATCTCGCGCCATGCTTTTGTGTCGCGGCAGCCACCAGTTTCTGTGTCATGGACTCCGCTTGCGCATCGGTCAACGTTCTTTGAGTATCTTGCATAACTACCCGAAACGCAAGGCTTTTTTCCGTTTCAGCGGGGTCGCCTCCAGGCCTGGACGGGCGATATTGGTCGAACAGATCGATGCTAAAAACCTGTGCATCGGCGGCCGCTTTGAGGGTCGCAAGCACGGCCCCGGCGGTGACTGCCGCATCAACGACAAAGGCAAGATCGCGCATCACCGGCGGATACCTGGATGCCTCGACGAACAGGGGGATGCGCGTTTCCAGCAACGGCGCGGTGTCGATCTCGAACAAGACCGGCGCCGCCGGCAAGCCGTACTTTGCCACCCACTTGGGGTGCAGCTCACCCAGCCAGCCAATGTATCTGCCGCTTGCCAGCACGCGTGCGCAGCGCCCCGGATGCAGGGCGGTGTTGGCGGCGGCTTCGAATTCAATGGCCAGATCGCGGCCGAGCAAGGCTTCAAGGTCACCCTTGATATCGAAGAAATCAGTGGCGCGTGTCTTGGTGTCCCACTGTTCCTCGTGCGCCGGTCCGAAAGCAAGTGCGCCCAGCATGATCGGTTGCGCTATGCCGGCTACGCTCAACGGTCCGTCAGGTCCGGATGTGTCGGGCAGAAACACCCGGCCGACCTCGAACACCCGCACGCGCGACTGCTGGCGATTCAGGTTGTACGACAGATTGGCGAGCAGGCCGCCGAACAAGGTGGTGCGCATCACGCCCATTTGACTGGCGATGGGATTAAGCAAGCCAATCGGCGCGTGGCCGCCTGCGAGGTCTGCCTCCCATTGCGCATCGACAAAGCTGTAGTTGACGACCTCCTGATAGTCGCGCGCAGCCAACACATCACGCAGCGCAAACAGGTCACGCCGGTGTTCAGTGGAACCAAACATCGCCGCCCGCGCCTTCGGGGGCAGGGCCGGAATGTTGTCGAAGCCATGCATGCGCGCCACTTCCTCGATCAGGTCTTCCTCGATTTCGAGATCGAAGCGAAACGCCGGTGGCGTGACTTCGAGCGCGTCACCCAGGTCGGTGACCGGCAACTGCAGCCGCTCCAGCGCGCGCCGCATGTCCGCCTTGTCCAGTGCGATGCCGATGACCTTGCGGCAGCGCTCGACGCGCATGCGCACCGGCTTGCGTGCCGGCAGTGCAAGTACCTGGTCGCCGATCGGGCCGGCCTGGCCGCCGCAAATCTCCAGCACCAGTGCGGCAATCCGTTCCAGGTGATCGACCGTGGTCGAGAAATCGACACCGCGTTCGAAGCGATGTGCGGCTTCGGTGACGAAGTTGAAGCGCCGCGCCCGCCCCTGAATCGCCTGCGGCCACCAGAATGCGGCCTCGACGAAAATGTTGACTGTATCCAGCGTGACCGCGGTTGCGTCCCCGCCCATGATGCCCGCCAGGGCTTCCACGCCGCCGGCATCGGCGATCACGCCGACGGTCTCGTCGACAGCCACGGTTTGCCCATTGAGCAGTTTGACCGCTTCGCCCTTGACACCCCAGCGCACATGCAGGTGGCCGCCGGCGATCTTGTCGGCGTCGAAAATGTGCGAAGGCCGGCCCAGTTCAAGCATGATGTAGTTGGAGATGTCGACCAGGGCGGAGATGGGGCGCTGGCCCGCGCGTTCCAGCCGTGTTCTCATCCATTGCGGTGTCGCCGCGCGCGCATTGACGCCCTTGATCAGCCGACCGGAGAAGCGACCGCAAAGGTCGGGCGCACGGACGCTCACGGCCAGGCACTCGTCGATGGTGGCTGCGACCGGCGCGAATGACAACTCCGACAGTGGTGCGCCCGACAATGCGGCCACTTCGCGTGCAATGCCGATCAGCGAAAGCGCGTCAGCACGGTTGGGCGTGAGTTTGACCGTCAGCACACGGTCGTCGAGGTCAAGCACAACACGCACGTCGGCGCCTATCGGTGCTTCAGGCGCAAGTGGCAGCAAGCCGGCATGATCTTCGGACATCCCGAGCTCACGCGCCGAACAGAGCATTCCCTCGCTTTCCACGCCGCGCATCGTGGCACGCTTGATTTCGAACGGGACGCCATCGCCGCCCGCAGCGGGCGGCAGGGTCGCGCCGATCAGCGCGCACGGTACGTTCATGCCGATGGCGACATTGGGCGCACCACACACGATGCGCAGAAGTTGCGCTTGGCCGGCATCGACCTGACAGACGTTGAGGCGGTCGGCGTTGGGGTGCTTTTCAAAAGCCACGATCCGGCCGACGACGACGCCTTGGAATTCTGGCGCAGCGGCGCGGGACTCTTCGACTTCGAGGCCTGCCATGGTCAGCGCATGGGCCAGTTCATCGCTGGTCCAGGCCGGGTTGACCAGGGTTCTAAGCCAGCTTTCGGAGAATTTCATCGTTGATCCCGCGGGTTTGATTCGCCAGCCTGCGCCACACAGGCGTTGCCGGCTAGCTAGTTGAACTGTTTCAGAAAGCGCAGGTCGCCCTCGTAGAACAGGCGCAGATCGCTGATGCCGTAACGCAGCATTGTCAGGCGTTCAAGCCCGCAACCAAATGCGAACCCGATATTGCGCTCCGGATCGAGGCCAAAGTTGCGCACCACGCTGGGGTGCACCTGGCCCGCGCCGGACACCTCGAGCCAGCGCCCCTTCAACGGGCCGCTTGCGAAGGCGATGTCGATCTCGGCCGACGGTTCGGTAAATGGAAAATACGAAGGGCGAAAGCGCGCGACGATGTTCTCGTCTTCAAAAAACGTGCGCATGAAGTTGAGGAACACACCCTTCAGGTCGGCGAAGCTGATGTCTTCGTCGATCCACAGGCCCTCGACCTGGTTGAACATCGGTGAGTGGGTGGCGTCACTGTCGACCCGATAGGTGCGTCCCGGCGCGATCACCTTGATTGGCGGCATGCTCGCCTGGCCCTTGTAGCGCGCCGCGTGGATGTTGGCGTAACGCACCTGCATCGGACTGGTATGGGTGCGCAGCAGCAACTGCTTGCCCTGACTGTCGCGTGCGTCCACATAGAAGGTGTCCTGCATCGAGCGGGCAGGGTGGTTTTCCGGGCTGTTCAAGGCGCTGAAGTTGTACCAGTCGGTTTCGATCTCGGGACCTTCGGCGACATCGAAGCCGATCGACCGAAAGATCGCCTCGACGCGACGCTGCGTGCGCATCACCGGATGCAGGCCACCGCGCGCCGGGTTGCGGCCCGGCAAGCTGATGTCCAGCGCTTCGGCGGCCAGGCGCGCATGCAATTTGGCATCCGCAAGCTGTGCACGGCGCTGGATCAGCGCGGCCTCGATCCGGTTCTTGACGGCATTGATGGTCTCGCCCTGTGCGCGACGCTCCTCGACCGGCAACCTCGACAAGCCCTTGAGCAACTCGGTGATGGCGCCGGCTTTGCCCAGATAGCGTGCCTTGGCTTCTTCGAGGTGCGCAGGATCCGCGGTCGCCGCGAATTCGCCGCACGCCTGGGTTACCAGTGCATTGAGGTCTGACATGGGGTGTGCCTTATGCCTGGTTAAACATTGTCGATCGTTTACAAAAACAAGCCAATCTTGCTGGCTGCAGGTCTTTGCATCGAACCATGCGATTTTCAAGCGTCTGCAGAATTCCCGCGCTGGTGACTGCGGTGAGTCGGGCGCACAGATGTCGGTACCACGCCCGCGCAATGACAGCAACAAAAAAGGCTGCGAAAACAGCGCAGCCTTTTTGCCGTCTCACGCACTGCGTCAGGCTGCCGCGCCCTTGACCTGACCCACGATCTGCGCAAACGCCGCCTTGTCCATCACGGCGAGATCCGCCAGCACCTTGCGGTCAACCTCGATCGCAGCTTTTTTCAGGCCGTTCATGAACACGCTGTAAGTCAGGCCGTGTTCACGCGCCGCTGCATTGATGCGGGCGATCCACAGCGAGCGAAAAACACGTTTCTTGTTGCGCCGGTCGCGGTAGGCATATTGCCCGGCCTTCATCACCGCTTCCTTGGCGACACGGAACACGTTACCCCGGCGGCCGCGATAACCCTTGGCCAGGGTCAGAATTTTTTTGTGGCGCGCGCGCGCCGTTACCCCACGTTTAACTCTTGGCATGGCTTACTCCTGACGAAAATGTGAACCCGGAACGATGGTCGGAACTTAGGCGTACGGCAGCATCCGCGCAACCGACTTCATGTCGGTTTCGAAGACGCCCACGGTGCCACGCAGTTGACGTTTGTTCTTGGTGGTTTTCTTGGTCAGGATATGGCGCTTGAATGCTTGACCGCGCTTGACGGTGCCACCCGGACGGACGACGAGACGCTTCGCAGCGCTCTTCTTGGTTTTCATCTTGGGCATGACTACTCCGTTGCATTGTGACGCACAGGTGGACCCCGATGGGGACACTTCATGGACCAGGACATCACTTATTTTGGTTTGCGAACAGATAACGCGCATTCTTGCAATGCCGCGTGTACCGGTTGCAACCTGACTACCACCGCAATCATTCCACTGCGGGCACTAAAACCTTCGAGATCAGGCGGTGTTGCTGCTGACCGCCGGTGCCGGTTTGGCTTCCGGCTTGGCATCCGCCTTTTTCTTCACCACCAGATCCTTTTTCTTCGGCGCCAGCACCATGATCAACTGCCGACCTTCCATCTTCGGAAACTGCTCGACGATCGCATGTTCCGCAGTGTCGGTGCGTACCCGCTCCAGCAGGCGCTGCCCGAATTCCTGATGTGCCATTTCGCGCCCACGAAAGCGCAAGGTGATCTTCGCCTTGTCGCCTTCCTCAATGAACTTGAGCAGGTTGCGCATCTTGATGTTGTAGTCGCCGTCGTCCGTGTTTGGTCGGAACTTGATTTCCTTGACCTGGATCTGCTTCTGCTTCTGCTTGGCTTCGTGGGCTTTCTTTTGTTCCTGGTAACGGAACTTGCCGAAATCCATGATGCGGCACACGGGAGGTTCGGCTTGCGGTGCGATTTCCACCAGATCAAGATCGGCTGCCTCGGCCTTTTGCAGCGCATCGGCGATCGATACGACCCCGAGAGGCTCTCCTTCTACACCAACCAGTCGCACCTCACGGGCGGTTATTTCACCGTTGAGGCGCTGCGCGCGTTCCTGAGCTATGAGCTTCTCCCTTTAATCAATGAACAACTGGCCTGTCCGCAAAACCCTAGGTTCGGCTCGAAACTTCCGTCGCAAGACGTTCGATGAGAGCTGAGACGGGCATCACACCCAAATCGTGATTGCCCCGGGCGCGGACGGCCACCGAGCCTGCTGCTTTCTCCTTGTCGCCAACGACAAGAAGATATGGCACTTTTTGCAAGCTGTGTTCGCGGATTTTATACGAAATCTTCTCGTTGCGCAAATCCGCATCGACTCTAAATCCGTGTTTCTTAAGGGATTGTTGTATTTCGGCGGCGTATTCCGACTGCCCATCGGTAATCGGCGCGATCACCGCCTGAATTGGTGCCAGCCATGCCGGCAGGGCGCCGGCGGAGTTCTCGATCAGGATGCCGATGAATCGCTCCATCGAGCCCACGATCGCGCGGTGCAGCATCACCGGGATGTGACGCATGTTGTCTTCGCCCACATACTCGGCGCCCAGGCGCTCCGGCATGTTGAAATCCACCTGCATGGTGCCGCACTGCCAGACCCGGCCGAGCGCATCCTTCAACGAATATTCGATCTTCGGGCCATAAAACGCGCCTTCGCCCTTGAGTTCCTGCCATTCGACGCCAGCCGCATCGAGTGATTCGGCCAGGGCCTTCTCGGCCTTGTCCCACGAAAGGTCGGAACCGACGCGCTTCTCGGGGCGCGTGGAGAGCTTGTAGATCACTTCGTTGAAGCCGAAATCGTGATAAACCTGTTGCAACAGCCGGGTGAAGGCCAGGCACTCCGCCTGGATCTGGTCTTCGGTGCAAAACACGTGCCCATCGTCCTGGGTGAAGCCGCGCACGCGCATGATGCCGTGCAGCGAACCGGTGGTTTCGTTGCGGTGACACTGGCCAAACTCGCCGTAGCGCAGCGGCAACTCGCGGTACGAGCGCAGGCCGGAATTGAAAATCTGGATATGTCCCGGACAGTTCATCGGCTTGACCGCGTAGTCGCGATGCTCGGACGCGGTGGTGAACATGTGGTCCTTGTAATTCTCCCAGTGGCCGGAGCGTTCCCAGAGGCGGCGGTCGAGAATCTGCGGACATTTCACTTCCTGATAACCGTTGTCCTGATAGACGTGGCGCATGTATTGTTCCACCTGTTGCCACAGGGTCCAGCCCTTCGGGTGCCAGAACACCAGGCCCGGCGCCTCATCCTGCAGGTGGAACAGATCGAGGGCGGTGCCAAGCTTGCGGTGGTCGCGCTTCTCGGCCTCTTCCAACATATGCAGGTATTGGTCGAGGTCTTCCTTCTTCGCCCAGGCCGTGCCGTAGATCCGTTGCAACATCTCGTTCCTGGCGTCGCCACGCCAGTAGGCTCCGGCCAGTTTCATCAGCTTGAAATGCTTGAGCTTGCCCGTGGAGGGCACATGCGGCCCGCGGCACAGGTCGATGAAGCTGCCTTCGCGATACAGGCCGATCTTCTGGTCGGCCGGAATCGAGGCGATGATCTCGGCTTTGTATTTCTCGCCGATGGACTCGAAAAACTTTACCGCGTCATCGCGCTGCCATTCCTCACGGGTGATCGTCTCGTCTTTCCTGGCGATCTCGGCCATTTTCTTCTCGATCGCCGTCAAGTCATCGGGCGTGAACGGGCGCTTGTATGAAAAGTCATAGTAGAAGCCGTTTTCGATCACCGGGCCGATCGTGACCTGGGCGTCGGGAAACAATTCCTTGACCGCGTAGGCCAGCAGATGCGCGGTCGAATGACGAATCAGGTCCACGCCTTCGACATCGCGCTCGGTGACGATCGCCAGGCCCAGGTCGCGGTCGATCAGGTAGCTGGTGTCGACGACCTGCCCGTCGACTTTTCCCGCCAGCGCGGCCTTGGCCAGTCCTGGGCCAATCGAGGCCGCGACCGCAGCCACGCTCAAGGGCGCGTCAAATGCGCGCTTGGAGCCATCGGGTAGTTGCACGGTGATCATGATTTCAGTTCCTCTAAAGAAGCGAAGCGCTGGGCTGCCCGGGTTTTTCGGCCCCACTCGGGGCGGGCAACGCCAGACGATGGTCTTGGGCGCTCAAAAACAAAAAAGGCGTGGACTTAACGCCACGCCTTTTTAGGTAAAACCAAGACGAGCGTCAACCGGATCAGGAGATCCCGAAGCTAGTCAGCGGTGTCATAACGCTCGCTTTCATCACTTCTCTCGTCAGCAAATTTGCTGGTTGGCGCGATTGGACTCGAACCAACGACCCCCACCATGTCAAGGTGGTGCTCTAACCAGCTGAGCTACGCGCCAGCAAAAACCGAATGTTAGCGTGTTTTGTCGCACCTGTCCAAGGCCTGCAGCTGCCAGCTACGCCGAACTTGCCTCCGCGTTGCAGCGCGGCAACGCAATCCAGCGCACTTGCAGCAGGCGCGGCGACCTTGCCCTGTTGCCGGATTGTCCGCACTCCGCGGGACCGAGCGCGCGTCAATCAGGCGCGCCGGGCTGTCGCCACACCCTTGACCGCGCGCAGAGCTTCAAGGATGTTGGCAAGGCTCGGCAGGCCGGAAATCTCGATGGTAAAGAGCATGCGTGCTGTCAGTTTGCGCGTAGCGGTTCGTGAGGCAGTCACATTGGCGTGGTGTCGCGAAAACACCTCGCCTATGTCGCGCAAAAGCCCGGAACGATCCGCGGCTTCAATCTCGACATCTACCGCGAACAGACTGTCGCTGGCATCGCCCCAGCGCGTCTCGATCATGCGTTCCGGACTGCGCTTGAGCAGGTTGCCGAGGTTGCTGCAGTCGGCACGATGAATGGATACACCCTTGCCGCGCGCGACAAAGCCGCAGATCGGATCCGGCGGTGCCGGCTTGCAGCAGCGCGCAAGCTGGGTCAGCAGACGATCGACGCCGACAATAAGGATGCCGCGCCCGGGTCTGGCGTCGATGCGGCTGCGTTTGGTCAGAAGAGCCTCGTTCGGCGGCTGCGGCGCATCACTGGTGAATGCACTTGCGATATTGCGCAAACTCCATTCGCCGCGGGCTGCCGCTGCGAACAATGCGTCGGTGCTGCTGAATTGCAGGGTTGTGGCAAGTTGCTCAAGACTGGTACCGGTCTTGCCCAGGCGTTGCAATTCCTTTTCGACCAAGGTGCGCCCGTGGGCTCTGGTTTCTTCAAGTTCCTGCGCACTGAACCACTGCCTCACCTTGGTTCGCGCACGATTGCTGGCGATAAAGCCGAGCGCTGGATTGAGCCAGTCGCGCGATGGCCCGCCGGCTTTGGCCGCAACGATATCGACCCGCTGGCCGGTAGCCAGCGGCGTATTGAGCGGTACTAGCGAGCCGTCGACCCGCGCGCCGCGACAACGATGTCCGAGATCGGAATGCAGGTGATAGGCGAAGTCAACCGCGGTGGCGCCATGCGGCAAATCGACCACCCGGCCCTGCGGGGTCAATACGTAAATGACGTCGTCGAGGCGCGCCTTCAACGTTGCCGCCTGCCAGTCCGGCTGCGTGGCCGAGTCGCCGCGCGCCACTTCGTCACGCCAGTTGAGCAACTGTCGCAGATAGGCCACCTTGGCATCGAAGCCGCCTGCACTCTTGACCGATTGTGTGGAATCCCTGACATCCGACTCCTTGTAGCGCCAGTGCGCCGCCACGCCAAGCTCGGCCTGTCGATGCATTTCGTGGGTGCGTATCTGTACCTCGACGGCCAGGTCGTCCGGACCGACCACCGCAGTGTGCAAGGAGCGATAGTCGTTGCTCTTGGGGCGCGAGATGTAGTCGTCGAATTCTTTCGGGATCGGTTGCCACAGGTTGTGCACCACCCCCAGCGCGCCATAGCAATCCTGCACGCTGTCGACCAACACACGCACGGCGCGCAGGTCGTACAAATCATCGAACGAAAGCGACTTCAGGCGCATCTTTTTCCAGATACTGAAAATGTGCTTCGGCCTGCCCAGCACTTCGCCGCGGATGCCGGCCCGCTGCAGATCGGACTTGAGTGCCTCGATGGTGCGTGCGATATAGGACTCGCGCTCACCACGCCGCACGGCCAGCAGGGAAGCGATGTTGCGGTAGGTTTCGGGATCCATCAACCTGAAGGCCAGGTCCTCGAGTTCCCACTTGAGCTGCCAGATGCCCAGTCGGTTGGCCAGCGGCGCATAGAAATCCAGGGTTTCACGCGCCAGTACGGCTCCTTGCGGATGGCCGGGCTGGTCGCTGACATGGCGCAAGGTCTGCACCCTTGAAGCCAGTCGGATCAGCACCACGCGTACATCGGACACCATGGCCAGCAGCATCTTGCGCAGGGTTTCGGTCTGGCCTTGCGCATCCGCGCCGAGGCTGGCGCGGCGCGTCACGTCGCGCAACTTGTGCAAGCGCGCCAGGCCGTCGAGCAATTGCGTCACGTCGTTGCCGAAACGCGTTGCGCAACGCTCACGCCAGTCCGTGTCGAAGTTTGGCCAGGCGAAGAGCCAGCCGGCGGCCACGGCATCGGCGTCGAAGCGTAATTCGACCAGCAGAGCAGCCACCGCTTCGGCATGACCGAAGGCTACTTCCCCGGTGCCAAGTGGCGTCGCGCCATACACTTGGCGCGCCAGTTCGCGTGCCTGCCCGATGCCATCGGCCCCGGCCGGCAGGCCTGCATGCAGTGGAATGACGTTTGCGTGAACGCTGCGCATGATGGCCGCATTTTAATCCGCGTGAGGCCCCTATAATTGCCGTATGGTGCGGGCCTGCGGTCCGGCGCCAACCATGCGAACCGTGTCCACTCCTCCCATTTTCCGGCTGTTCGCATCGCCCTATGCGCTCCTTACCATGGCCTGCCTGATGTGGGCCGGCAATTGGGTTGCGGCGCGGGCGATCCGGCTCGATTCCGGCCCCAACGTCATGGCGCTGGGCCGCTGGATGGTCGCATTGCTGATCATCATGCCGCTGGCATGGCCACATTTGCGGCGCGACTGGCCGGTGATCCGCGCCAACCGATGGTTGCTGGTGCTGTTGTCGGTGATCGGCGGGGCCGGCTACAACGCCCTGTCCTACGCCGGCGTGGCGCACACGACCGCGATCAATGCCATGCTGCTCAATGCGACGGTACCGTTTTTCATCATGGGACTGTCGTGGCTGGCGCTGGGCGAAACCATGCGGCGCAGCCAGATCGTCGGGATGATGCTGTGCTTCGCGGGTGCCTTCTGGGTCATCGTCGCAGGTGACATGACGCGCGCGGCCACACTGGCCTTCAATCCCGGCGACCTGATCGTATGCCTGGCGATGCTGCTGTGGGCTGCTTACACGGTACTCATCATCAAGCGCCCGTTCGCCATTCACCCGACATCGTTTGTCGCCGTTCTTTCGCTCATCTCGGTGCTTGCTCTCGTGCCGCTGGTCGCCTGGGAGGCCGGTGCGCGACAGTTGAACCTGACGCCGACGGTGATCGCCTGCTACATCTACATGGGCATTGGTCCGTCAGTGTTGTGCTTCCTGTTCTGGAATCGGGGCGTGGCTGCGATCGGCCCCAATCGCAGCGGCATGTTTCTCAATCTTGTGCCGGTGCTCGGCAGCGTGCTTTCCGTGATCGTGCTGGGCGAGCGGCCGCAGGTCTATCACGCGCTAGGATTCGCCCTGGTCCTGGGAGGGTTGGCGGTTGGCAATCGCCGGCGCACATGAACATGCTTGCGCGCATCGCCGCCTGGCGCCGCCAGCGCCTCCTCAAGCGCTACGCGTTTCCCGACACCGCCTGGCACAGCGTGCTGGCCGCATACCCGTTTTTTGCCCGCCTCGATGACGGCGAACGTCTGCGCCTGCGTGAAATGGTTTCGCTGTTCTGCGCCGCCAAGGAGTTCGCCGGAGCCGGCGGCTTCGAGGTGACGCAGGCCACGCAACTCGCGATCGCCGCCCAGGCCTGCCTGCCGGTGCTCAACCTTGACTTGAGCCTGTATGCCGGCTGGCACGGCGTGATCGTCTACGCGGGAGAAGTGGTGGCGCGGCGCGAAACGGTCGACGATGACGGCGTTGTGCACATCTACGACGAAGTGATATCGGGTGAGGCGATGCCGGGTGGCCCGGTGGTTTTGTCGTGGGAAGACGTGACCCTGGCGGGATCGGACGAAGCACCTGCGTACAACGTGGTGATCCACGAGTTTGCACACAAAATAGACATGCTGAAGGGCGAAGCCACCGGCGTGCCGCCGTTCCTGCCGGCGTTTCACCAAGGGCTGGACGGCCGTGGTTTCGAGGCGGCGATGCTCAAGGCTTACCAGGCCTTTGCAGGCGAGGTGCTGCGCTGGGAAGCAGATGATGGTGGTGCCCACTGCGATCGTCCCTTGCTCGATCCGTATGCGGCCGAGCATCCCGCCGAGTTTTTCGCCGTACTGTCGGAGGCGTTCTTCACCAGGCCGCAGGACGTGGCTGACGAATTCCCGGAACTGTACCGGCTTCTCGCCGCCTACTACCGGCAGGACCCCCTGGGTTGGTCGGCCGGCTGAATCGGCGGACGACTGCTTGAACGGGCTCTAACCGCGGATTGCCGATTCGGACGCGAACTGGGTGAGGTCGACGCGGGGCGCCGGCTTCCAACCCTTCTTGCGATGCTCGACGACCACATTGGTGAAAATGCCGCCACGCACATACCACTTGGTGGTGAGGCGCGCAAAGCGCGGGGAAGTGGCGGCGACGATGTCGTCCAGAATCATGTTGCTCACTTTTTCGTGAAACGCGCCTTCGTCGCGAAAGCTCCAGGCATACAGCTTGAGGCTCTTGAGCTCGACGCATTTGCGATCCGGCACGTAATCGAGCAGCAGGGTGGCGAAATCGGGCTGGCCGGTCAGCGGGCACAGGCAGGTGAACTCCGGCAACTGCATGTGAATCTGGTAATCGCGGCCAGGCGAAGGATTCGGAAAGGTATCGAGATTCCTGCTTGGTTTCGATGGCATTGGAGGCGCTTTGTCAAGACAAAATCGGGTGGGACAGGGTGTTATTATAAGAGGTGATATCACGCTAGCCAAAGGCATCGGCCGCGGCATTGCGACTCACCTGCAAAAACCAAAAATCGTGCGATTGACCTCCATCAAGCTTGCCGGCTTCAAGTCGTTTGTCGAAGCCACCACTGTTGCAGTTCCGGGCCAATTGGTCGGCATTGTCGGGCCCAATGGCTGCGGCAAATCGAACATCATCGATGCGGTACGCTGGGTGCTGGGCGAATCCAGGGCTTCGGCCTTGCGCGGCGAGTCGATGCAGGACGTGATTTTCAACGGCTCTGCACAAAGAAAGCCGGTGGCACGGGCCAGCGTGGAACTGGTGTTTGACAATACCGGCGCAGCGCCGCACGCCGGCATGGGCCAATGGGGCCAGTACAGCGAGATCGCCGTCAAGCGCATTCTCACGCGCCAGGGTGAATCGAGTTACTTCATCAACAACCAGCTGGTGCGCCGCCGCGATATCCAGGATATTTTCCTTGGCACCGGGCTGGGTGCGCGCGCCTACGCGATCATCGAGCAGGGCATGATCTCGCGCGTGATCGAGGCCAAGCCCGACGAGTTGCGGGTGTTTCTCGAAGAGGCCGCTGGCATCTCGAAATACAAGGAACGGCGCCGTGAAACCGAATCGCGCCTGTCTTCAAGCCGTGAAAATCTTACGCGGCTTGAAGATATCCGCCGTGAACTCGAGACCCAACTTGCCAAACTCGGCGACCAGGCTGCGGTGGCGCAAACCTATCGGTCTCTCACCACCGAGCAGACCGAGAAGCAGCACCTGCTGTGGATGCTCAGGCGCGACGAAGCGGCGGCAGAACGCGAACGCCACGCGCGCGACATCGAGCGCTCCATCAATGAACTCGAGGCCGAAACGGCGGCGCTGCGCAGTTTCGAGAGGCAGGTCGAGGAAATGCGCGCCGCGCACTACACCGCTGGCGACCGCCTGCACGCCTCGCAAGGTGAGCTGTATGACGCGAATGCCGAAGTCAGCCGGCTGGAAGCCGAAATTCGTTCGATTGTCGATGCCCGTACCCGTTTGTCGGGCCAGTTGAACCAGCTCGCGGCACAGCAGGAGACCTGGTCGCAACAGCAAACCCAGGGCCAGGCCGATATCGTTCACTGGACTACCGAAGCCGAGGCCAGCGCATTGCGCGCCGAGGAAGGTGCCGAGATCGCCACCGAGCATGCGGCGCGCCTGCCGGAGGTAGAGGTCGCCGCACGCAGCGCCCAGGAGACGCTCAGTGGGGCGCGCTCGACGGTGATGCAGACCGAGCAGCAGTTGCAGGTGGAGGGAGTGCACCAGAGCAACGCCCAGCGCGCACTTGAAGCGCTGATCGGGCGGCGCGACCGCCTGCGCATGGAACAGAACGGGCTTAATCAGCCGGACGAGCAGGCGATTGCCCGCAAGCGCTACGAACTCACGCGGCGCCAAGCCGAGCTCTTAGAGCGCGAGGAGCAGTTGGCCGCGCTCGAGGAAGCGCTGCCCGCAACCACTGCCGCCCGCGACAGCGCGCAGTCGCAGTTGCAGCAGCAAAGCCGCGCTACGCACGAACTGGAGGCGCGCATCAGTGCGCAAAAGGAACTGCAGGAAAAAGTGCAGAAGAGCGGCAAGCTGCAGCCGTGGCTGGAGCGCCATGAGCTGGCGCAATTGCCGCGCCTGTGGCAGCGCCTGCATGTCGAACCCGGTTGGGAGACCGCGATCGAAGCGGTACTGCGCGAGCGCCTGTCGTCACTGGAAATTCGCAATCTCGACTGGGTCAAGGCGTTTTTCAATGACCCGCCGCCGGCCAAGCTGGCTTTTGTCACCGTCGAAGTGTTTGAGTCGGCGCAGGTTATTGCGCCGCAACTGCAGCCCCTGATCAAGCAATTACGGATTGATGACGCCAACCTGCGTGGTCTGCTATCGGAGTGGCTGGGCGGCTGCTATACCAGCGCTTCGGTTGAAGCCGCATTCGCCGGGCGGGCGAGCCTGCCGCCTGGTGCGGTGTTCGTAACACCGGCCGGGCACATGATCGGGCGCCAGACCGTCACCTTTCATGCTGCCGATTCCGAGCAGGCCGGCATGCTTGCCAGGGCCCACGAGATCGACAACCTTGGGCTGGCAATCAAGGCCAAGCACCTGCATCTGGACGAAGCTAGGGCCAATGTGGCGCGTAGCGAGAGCGTTCTCACACGCTTGACTTCGCAATTGGCCGAAATGCGGCCGGCAGCGCAGTCCGCAAGGCAGCGCCTGCATGAGTTGCAACTGGATGTGGTCAAGGACGAAGAGGCCCTGGCGCGCTACCTTGAGACCGCCGGGCGGATTGCCGCGGCGCTGGCGGAAATCGCGACCAGTGAAAAGATCGAAAGCGATCGGCTGGCTGAAGCCGGCGAGAAATTCACACAGCTTGATGAAGCCGTTGCGATCGCGCAGGAGGCGCTTGAAGTCGCCCGTGGCGACGCCGAGACTGCGGAATCGCGTCTTGGTGCCGAGCGTGAGACGGTGCGTCAGTCCGAGCGGTCGGCGCAGGAAGCGGAGTTCCACGCCCGCCAGTGCCGTGCCAAGATTGTCGAACTGGAAAACAATGCGCGCGGCATAGCCGCGCAAATCGAACGCCTGCTGCAGCAATCGGTGGATACTCGTGCGGAACTGGAAGCGCTTGACGACGCCGTGGTGCAAAACGGCCTGCAGGCGGCGCTCGACCTGCGGCTCATGCGCGAGCAGGCTTTGGCGCGGGTACGAACCGAACTCGACGGCCTGACCACGCAGTTGCGCGGCATGGATGAAGCGCGCCTGAAGTCGGAGCAGAAACTCGAACCCTTGCGCAACCGGGTCGGCGACCTGCGTCTGAAGGAACAGGCCGCACGCCTGGCGCAGGAACAGAACATGCAGTTGCTGGTGGAGGCGCAGGCGAACGAGGCTGCGCTACTGCCCAGGCTTGGCGGCGTCCGCGCCGGCGCACTGTCTACTGACTTGCAGCGCCTGGCGCAGGAAATCGCGGCCCTGGGCGCGGTCAACCTGGCGGCGCTCGACGAACTGGCAGCCGCCACCGAGCGCAAGGGTTTCCTCGACGGCCAGTTCAATGACCTGATGGAAGCGGTGGCGACACTCGAAGATGCGATTCGCAAGATCGATCGCGAGACACGCGAATTGCTCAAGGCGACCTTCGATGAGGTCAATCGCCATTTCGGCGAGCTGTTCCCGGCCCTGTTCGGTGGCGGCGAGGCCAGGCTCATCATGACCGGCGACGAGATTCTCGATGCCGGCGTGCAGGTGATGGCGCAACCGCCGGGCAAGAAAAATGCCTCGATTCACCTGCTCTCGGGTGGGGAAAAAGCGCTCACCGCGACCTCGCTCGTGTTTGCGATGTTCCGTCTCAATCCGGCGCCTTTCTGTCTGTTGGACGAAGTCGATGCGCCACTCGACGACCCCAACACCGAGCGCTTCTGCCAGTTGGTCAAGAAGATGTCCGAGGACACCCAGTTCGTGTTCATCAGCCACAACAAGATCACCATGGAAATGGCGCACCAGTTGATCGGTGTGACCATGCAGGAACTGGGCGTGTCGCGTATCGTTGCGGTCGACATGGACCAGGCGGCGCGCTTGCGCGAGCCGGTGGCGGCATAGCCGGCATGCTGCTGGCGGATATTCGCCGCATCCGCAGGGTGGTTGGCGTGCGCGATCAAGGGGGGATGCGTTGAGCGAATTGCAGATGGGCTTGCTGGCTCTGGGCGTGGCCGTGATCGTAGGCGTGATCGGCTTCAACAAATGGCAGGAGCGCAAATACCGCAAGGCAGCGCGCGGTTTCGTTTCGGGCCACGAGGATGTCCTGTTGAGCGGGCGCGGCGTGGCGGCGGATGCCGAACCGGCACCGGCACCTCCCGACCAGGCCCAAGCGCGCGTCGATCCGCATTGGGACGCCGTAAGCGAGACTGTGCCTGATGCGGTTGCCGCGCCCGCACCACGCTCAGCCCCGCGCCCAAGCGGCATGCCCAATGCGATGGCGGAACTCGATCCGCGCATCGATGTCATCGCCGAACTTGAATTCGATACGCCGCGGGCCGCCCAGGCGGTGGCCGAGTTGGTGGCCGGGATGGGCCTGGCGCGGATGGCGGGATGCGACGGCTACAAGCGCGAGGCGCAGGCCTGGGAAGCGCTGGTCGGCGACACCCTGTATTCGAAAGCGCGGGTCGGTCTGCAATTGACCGATCGCAGCGGGCCGATTCGCGAGGCCGACCTTTCCGGATTCCAACGCTCGATTGAAACATTGGCAGAGCAATGCGGCGCGCAGGTGGCGTGGACAGGCTCGCAGAACCCGCTTACCAATGCCGCCGAACTCGATGCCTTCTGCGCCGAGGTCGATGTGCAAATCGGCATCAGCCTGGTGGCTACGAGCACCTTTGCCGAAACCAAGTTTCGCGGCCTGGCCGAGGCCAACGGCTTCAAGCGCGAAGACGATGCGGTATTCCGACGCCGTGACGACAACGGGCTTGAATTGTTGACCCTGCGCCAGAGCGCGCCCGCAGCCGTGTCCCTGATGCTCGATGTGCCGCGTGTACCGCGTGACGCTTCCGCTTTTGGCCTGATGGCGCATTGCGCGCGCACCCTGGCCAAGGGTCTGGAGGCGAAGATCGTCGACGACAACCAGCGCGTGCTGGATGATGGGATGCTTACCCGTATCGGCCAGGAGGTCGCCGCCGTCCAGGGGCGCATGGAAGCGGCGGGCCTGCCATCCGGAGGTCCGCTGGCGCTGCGTCTGTTTGCATGAGCGCAGGGGCTGCGCCAGGCGCGCCAGGGCTTGAGGCGGCGGCAATCCGTGCCGCGGAGTTGCGCGGTTTTCTGCAACGCTATGGGCATGAATATTACGGTCTGGATGCCCCCAGCGTGGCGGATGCCGAGTACGACCGCCTGTTCCGCGAGTTGCAGGCCCTGGAGGCGGCCCACGCCGAATTGCGGGTGCCGGATTCGCCCACCCAGCGCGTAGGGGGCGCGCCGCAGAACGGCTTTGCCGAGTGGAAACATCGACAACCGATGCTTTCCCTGAACAATGCGTTCGATCAGTCCGAGCTCGAAGCCTTCGACAAACGGGTGCGTGAAAGCCTCGATGTGGACATGGTCGAGTATGCCGTCGAACTCAAGTTCGATGGGCTGGCCATGAGCCTGACCTACGAGGAGGGAGTGCTGGTGCAGGCGGCTACCCGCGGCGACGGTGCAACCGGCGAGGATGTCACGGCCAACGTGCGCACCATCCGGACGATTCCCTTGCGCCTGGCCGGCACCTCGCTGCCACGCTTGATGGAAGTGCGTGGTGAAGTGCTGTTGTTCAAGCATGACTTCGTTGCACTGAATCGCCGCCAGGCGCAGGCAGGCGAGAAGGAGTTCGTCAATCCGCGCAACGCTGCGGCCGGCAGCCTGCGGCAACTCGATTCGCGCATTACCGCGCACCGGCCATTGCGCTTTTTCGCCTATGGGGTGGGCGCCATCGAAGGGATGGAATCGCCTGCCACGCATGCGCACTTGCTTGACTGGTTCGCCGACTTCGGATTGCCGGTGTGCGACGAGCGTGCATTGGTCAGCGGTGCGGCCGGCCTGGCCGCTTTCTATGCCTCGGTGGGCGCGCGCCGTGATGCCCTGCCTTATGATATTGACGGCGTCGTCTACAAGGTCAATCGCCTTGCCTGGCAGCGCTCATTGGGTTATGTGTCGCGGGCACCGCGCTTTGCCATCGCCCACAAGTTTCCCGCGCAGGAGGAGCAGACGCAGGTCGAGGATATCGAGGTGCAGGTCGGGCGCACCGGCGCCATCACGCCGGTGGCGCGCCTGAAGCCGGTGTTCGTGGGCGGCGTCACCGTGACCAACGCGACCCTGCACAACGAGGACGAAGTGCGGCGCAAGGATGTGTGGCGGCGCGATCTGGTGATCGTGCGCCGCGCCGGCGACGTGATTCCCGAGGTGATGATGGTGGCGCAAGCCGGGCCGCGCGAGGTAGTCGACTACTTCCGCATGCCCACGCACTGCCCGGTATGCCAGTCCGAGGTGGTGCGCGAGGAGGGCGAGGCCATCGCGCGCTGCACAGGCGGCCTGTATTGCGCGGCCCAGCGCAAACAGGCCTTGCTGCATTTCGCGCAGCGGCGGGCAATGGATATCGAAGGGCTTGGCGACAAGCTGGTCGAGCAACTTGTCGATGCCGATGTGGTGCGCACAGCGGCCAACCTGTATCACCTCGACCTCGCAAGCCTGGTGGCGCTGGAGCGCATGGCCGACAAGTCGGCGCAAAACGTGCTGGATGCCATCGGGAAATCCAAGGCGACGAGCCTGTCCCGCTTCGTTTTCGCGCTCGGCATCCGCCAGGTCGGCGAAGCCACCGCGCGCGATCTGGCGCGCCACTTCGGCAACCTCGATGCGTTGATCACTGCCGATGAGGCACAGTTGGCCGAGGTCAACGATGTGGGCCCGGTAGTGGCTGCATCGGTAGTGCGATTCTTTCGCCAGCCGCACAATCGCGAAGTCGTTCTGCAACTGCGCGCCGCAGGGGTGCATTGGGAAGAAGGCGCGCCCCAAACCGGCGCGACAGGCGCTCTGGCGGGCAAGACCTTCGTCTTGACCGGTACACTGCCGAACATGAGCCGCGAGGATGCCAAGGCGCAACTTGAAGCAAGGGGGGCCAAGGTAGCAGGGTCGGTGTCTAAGAAGACCGACTATGTCGTCGCCGGCGCAGAGGCCGGCAGCAAGCTTTTGCGTGCGCAGGATCTCGGCGTGACGGTGCTCGACGAAGCTGGATTGAAGAACCTACTGGAACCAACATGAAAAAAATCCGCAAGGCGATTTTCCCGGTCGCGGGCCTCGGCACCCGCTTCCTGCCGGCCACCAAGGCCACGCCCAAGGAGATGTTGCCGATCGTTGACAAGCCGCTGATCCAGTTCGCCGTCGAAGAGGCCATCGAGGCCGGCCTCACTGACATGATCTTCGTCACCGGGCGTACAAAACGCGCCATCGAAGACCATTTCGACAAGGCGTATGAGCTGGAGACCGAACTGGCGGCCAAGCACAAGAATGACCTGCTGGAAGTGGTACGGAGCGTGTTGCCCAAGGGTATTTCCTGCGTCTATATTCGCCAGGCCGAACCGCTGGGCCTGGGGCATGCCGTCGGTTGCGCGCGTGACGTGGTTGCCGATGAGCCGTTCGCGGTGATTTTGGCCGACGACCTGATCGACGGCAAACCCGGCGCACTCAAGCAGATGGTCGATTGCGCGCACCGCCATAACGGCAGCGTGCTGGGGGTGGAGGATGTGCTGCGCGAACGAACGCACCAGTACGGCATCGTCAGTACCCAGCCGGTCGACGAGCGCACCGAGCGCGTGACCGGTATTGTCGAGAAGCCGGCGCCGGAAGCGGCGCCCTCGACCCTTGCGGTGGTGGGGCGCTACATCCTGTCGCCGCGTATTTTCGAATTGATCGAGCAGGTGGTGCCGGGCGCCGGAGGCGAGTTGCAACTCACCGATGCGATCAGCGCCTTGCTTGGCGAGGAACCGGTGTTCGCCCATCGTTTCGCCGGCACCCGTTATGACTGTGGCTCGAAGCTGGGCTACATGAAGGCGGCGGTCGATCTTGGTCGCAAGCATCACGAGATCGGTGCCGAATTCGACGCTTACCTCAAGCAGACCGGAGCCGCGCATGGATAACGCCGAGGCCGCCAGCCTCCTGGCCGATTCCGACATTCTGGTCAGCGCTGCCGCATGTACTGCCGCCACCACGCGCATGGCCGGTGAAATCACCGCTGCGATAGGCAATTCAGGCCCGTTGGTATTGGCCGTCATGGGCGGTGCGACGGTGTTCGCCGGGCATCTGCTGACGCAACTGGGCTTTCCGCTGGAGTTCGACTACATCCACGTCTCGCGCTATGGCGACAAGACACACGGCGGCGAACTGCGCTGGAAGGTCGAGCCTTCGCGCCAGGTGGAAGGGCGTACCGTGCTGGTGTTGGACGACATCCTGGATGAAGGCGAGACCATGGCCGAGGTCCGGCGCCGCGTGCTGGCAATGGGGGCAGCGCGCTTTTATTGCGCGGTGTTCTGCGAGAAGCGGATTGCCAAGGCCAAGCCGATCGCTGCCGATTTTGTCGGCATCAGCGTGCCGGATCGCTATGTGTTCGGCTACGGCATGGATGTCTCCGGCCTGTGGCGCAACCTGCCGGCGGTGCACGCCGTGAAAGGCATGTGATGTACGCCGTGTTCGGCGGCAGCGGGCTGACCAGCCTGGCGACGCTGGTAGTGAGGCATAGCGAAGTGGTGCGCACGCCGTACGGCGAGCCGTCGGGGGCGCTCACCTTCGGGCTTTTGGGCGATCATGAAGTGGTGTTCCTGCCGCGCCACGGCCACGGCCACACCATTCCGCCGCACCAGATCAACTATCGCGCCAACCTGTGGGCGGTGCGCGAGGCTGGCGTCGATGGCGTGTTCGCGGTGACCTCGGTGGGCGGCATTCGCGAGGATTTCGGCCCCGGCGCGCTGGTGGTGCCGGATCAGATCATCGACTACACGCATGGACGGCAGCACACGTTTTTTGAGGGGCCGGAATCGAGCATCGGCACCGCCGTATCGCACATCGATTTCACCTGGCCCTATGCGGCAAGGCTGCGTCAGCGCATCCTGGACGCTGCGCGGCGGGTGGGCGCGACAGTGCACGATGGCGGCGTGTATGGGGCCACGCAGGGGCCACGCCTGGAATCGGCGGCCGAAATTCGCCGCATGGAGCGCGACGGCTGCGACCTGGTCGGCATGACCGGCATGCCCGAGGCCGCGCTGGCGCGCGAACTCGGGCTCGACTATGCCTGTCTGTCGGTAGTGGTCAACCATGCGGCAGGCAAGGGCGCCAGCGCGCAGGCGATTGCGCTGGAACAGTTGGGCGCGGTCATGCAGGGCGCGATGGGGCGGGTACACCGCATACTCGAAGGTTTCCTCAGACAATGATCCGGCCAATTCTGAAAATGGGCGAGCCCAGCCTGCTGCTGGCATCCGCCAGCGTGGAGCACTTCGACACGCCCGAACTGCATGCGCTGCTCATCGACCTGGAAGAAACCATGCAGGCGGCCAACGGTGCGGGCATCGCAGCGCCGCAGATCGGCGTGAATCTTCAGGTGGTGATCTTCGGTTCCGAGCACATCAACCCGCGCTATCCGGATGCGCCCGTGGTACCGAAAACGGTGTTGATCAATCCTGTCATTACGCCACTGGACGATAAGGCTGAAGAAGCCTGGGAAGGATGCCTGTCTGTGCCCGGCATGCGCGGCAGCGTGGCGCGCAGCCTGCGCATACACTACGCCGGGTTCGACCAGTTCGGTACACCGATCGAGCGCGAGGCGGAGGGTTTCCATGCGCGCGTTGTGCAGCATGAATGCGACCACCTGTGGGGCATCCTGTACCCGATGCGGATTCGTGACATGTCGAAGTTCGGGTTCACCTCAGTCTTGTTTCCCGAGTTGGATGACAACGCGGACGATTGAGTTGCAGCTCCGGGCCTGGCGATGCGTGCGCTTAAGGAAACGCTGAAAAAATCCGCGGCTCAAGAAAGTCGCTCTTGCACGGAGTTGAATCGAAAGAACTCTGCGTTCGCGGAGCCGAATTCCAGGGACTGGTTCAGCCTTGTCTTGGCTACGAGCAAGGCGGCCCACTGGTATCTATTTCGATTGGCCACGCCGCGTTGGCGATGCTAGTCTCGCAGCCTCAGCCAAACATCAATAGGGAGACCTCATGCGCTGGAAAAACAAACCCGAAGGCTCAACCTGGGGCGACTTCGGTGCCGATGACCAACTCGGCCGCCTCAACCTCCTGACCGCGGACCGCGTCAAGCGCGCCGCGTTGGAAATCCGCGAGGGCCAGGCCTTCTGCCTGTCGATGCCGCTTGATTATCCCGGCGGCAATGTGGTCAACCCGCGCCGCCTGCCGCCGCAGTTGAAGCCGACCTTGCGCGAGGGCAAGCCGGTGTTCAACTTTCCGTTCGAGCGCATGGACCGGCAGAACAGCGACATCGTCTCCGACGACCTGGTGATCATGTCGCTGCAGTACTCCACGCAGTGGGATTCGTTCGCGCACGTCGGCTCATGGTTCGATGCCGACGGCGATGGCACACCCGAGAAGGTGTACTACAACGGCTATCGCGGCGATGAAGACATCTGCGGGCCGAAGCGCTACGACGCGCTGGCCGCCGGCGGTATGGAGCATGATTGCGGCGAGCACGGCGGTGCGCGGCAACTGGGCATAGAGAATTTCGCCGTCAAGGGCGTGCAGGGGCGCGGCGTGGTGGCCAATCTGCGCGCGCACTATGGCGATGCCCACACCGCGGTGGGTTACGACAAACTGATGCGCGTGTTCGAGGCCGATCAGGTGGAAGTCGAAGAGGGCGACATGCTGCTGCTCTACACCGGATGGACCGACCTGATGTTGGGCATGAACAAACAGCCTGACATGAAGGTGCTGGACAACGCCTGCTGCGGGCTTGACGGCCGCGACGACAAGCTGCTCAAGTGGATCTCCGATTCCGGCGTGGCTGCGCTGATCGCCGACAACTACGCGGTGGAGACGCATCCGGCGAAGGCGCAGGAAGGCCGGCGCCCGGCGCTGCCTCTGCACCATCACTGCCTGTTCAAACTCGGCATTCCGTTAGGCGAGATCTGGTGGCTGAAGGACCTGGCCGACTGGCTTCGCGCGCAAGGGCGCAGCCGCTGCTTCCTGACTGCGCCGCCCTTGCGGCTGCCCGGTGCGGTGGGTTCGCCGGCGACGCCGATCGCCACCGTGTGAGATGAAATAGGTCTATGCTGGCGCGCTTCCAGCGCCTTTGAAGGGCACCCCATGACCGTTTGTCCGATTGCGATCGTTGTCGGCTGCAAGAAATGCCCGGCCGTATCCGTGTGCCCGCTGAAAACTGTGATCGGCGACGCCGAAAAGCCGAAAAATGATAGGGCCGAAAGCGACAAGAAAACCTGACCTCACGTAGAGGATCCGCTGACACCCGTGATTCAGCGTGCAACCCGGTCGTGGCCGTTCTGCAACGGTGCCTGCGGCCGTGGTGCGCTGGCCCGACGCCAAGCGGCCTTGACCACGCCGCAAGGCAACGTCGGCGTTTTTTCGCTAAAAAAACGCTGAATAAGTCCCTGGAATTCGGATTCTCGAACGAAGAATCTTTTCGATTCAACATCGTGCAAGAGCGACTTTCTCGACCTACGGACTGGTTCTGTGTTTCCTCAACGGCCTAGCCCATGTTGAACATCTTGCTAGGCAGGTAGGTGACGATCTCGGGAAACACCCAGATCAGGATCACCGCGAGCACCATCAGGAAGAAGAACGGCAGCGTCGCCCGCGCGACATAGAACATGTCCTTGCCGGTCAGGCCCTGCAGCACGAACAGGTTGAAGCCCACCGGCGGGGTCACCTGCGCCATCTCGACCACCAGCACGATGTAGATGCCGAACCACAGGAGGTCGATGCCGGCGGCCTTCACCGAGGGCAAGATCACCGATGCGGTCAGCACGATCATCGAGATGCCGTCTAAGAACATGCCGAGGATCATGAACAATACTGTCAGCACCGCAATCAGTTGCCAGGGTTGAAAGCCCTGCACCCCGATCCATGTGGCCATGGCGCGCGGAATGCCGGTGAAGCCCATCGCCACGGTGAGAAACGAGGCACCGGTCAGGATGAAGGCGATCATGCATGAGGTGCGCATTGCGCCCATCACGCTGCTGGCGAAGGCTGCGCGGCTGAGCGACCCGCCGGCCATCGAGATCGCCAGCGCGCCCACCACGCCCAGCACCGCCGACTCGGTCGGGGTGGCGATGCCCCCATAAATCGAGCCGATCACCATGATGATCAGGAATCCGGTCGGGATCAGCAGGCGCGCGGCCCAGATTTTTTGCCGCAGGCTGGTGAAAGCCTCACGCGGCGGCGTGCGCGCCGGATTAAACAGGGCCCACAGCACGATGAATCCCGAAAACAGCGACATCAACATGATGCCCGGCAGAACGCCGGCCACGAACAGGCGCGCCACCGAAACATCGGCGGCCACACCGTAGACGATCATCATGATCGAAGGTGGGATCAACAGGCCCAGAGTGCCGGCGCCGGCCAGCGAGCCGATCGCCATGCGCTCGTCGTAGCCGCGCTTTTTCAGTTCCGGAATGGTGATGCGCCCGATGGTGGCGGCGGTGGCCGCCGATGAACCCGAGATCGCCGCGAAAATGCCGCAGCCGATCACGTTGGTATGCATGAGGCGGCCCGGTAGCGGCTCGACCCATGGCGCCAGGCCGCGAAACATGTCTTGCGAGAGTCGCGTGCGATACAGGATTTCGCCCATCCAGATGAATAGCGGCAGCGGGGTAAGCGACCAGCTGGCACTCGACCCCCAGACCGTGGTGGCCATCAGCAAGCCGGGGGGCGAGTTGGTGAAAGCGGTCATCGCCAGTACCGCGACGCCCAAGAGGGCAATGGCGATCCACAAACTGGCGACCAGCGATAGCGCAAACACCGCGAGCAGAATCAGAGAAACGGCCCAGAGTTCCATCAGCGCTCGAAGCTTGGTGTGTTGTCGGTCGGCGCTGCGATTGTGTCGTAGGACGGCGCGCCGCCCGAAACGGTGACGATCAGGTCATCGAGCAGTGCGATCACCATCACGCTCAAGCCCGCCGCCATGCTGGATTGCGGAATCCACAACAGAATCGGTACCAGGCCCTGCGACGGCTCCTTCAAGGTGAAGGAAGTCCAGGTCATCTGGATGGTTGACCAGGCGAAAAAACCGATGATGCCGGTAGCGACGGCAAGGCAGAGAATTTCCATGGCGCGGCGCACGCCGCCACCGGTGCGTGACAGCAGCAGGGTCAGGCGGATATGCTCGTTGCAACGAAAGGTCCAGGTCAGGCCCAGAAAGGTCGACGCCGCCATGCAGTAGCTGGCGTATTCGTCGAACGAGTGTGCGGCGAAGCCCAACAGGCGCCCGCTGATCTGCATCAGCGACAGCGCGCCTATCAACACCAGGAAAAACCCGGCCGCGACCCCGGAGAACCGGTAGGTCGCTTCGAGAAAGGCGCGCATGCGCGACCTTTAGTTGCCGTAGGCCTTGATGATCGCCTGGCCTTCGGCGCCGGCCTTCTCCAGCCATTCAGCGGTCATCTTCTTGCCGATTTCGGCGAACTCGGCGGCCAGCTTGGGGCTTGGCTTGAGTACCTTGACGCCCTTGGAGGCGAGCATCTGCAGACTTCGGTTGTGTTCCTCTTCGCGTATATCCCAGCCGCGCTTCTCGGCGGCCGCCGCTGCGTTCATGACGACCGTCTGCGTGGCGGCATCGAGTTTGGCCCAGGCGGCCTTGTTGACGAATATGACGTTTTGCGGAGAGATTACCCCTGCATCGTACAAATGGGTGGTGAAGTCCCAGGTTTGGGTGTCGACCCCGCCCGACGATGAGTTGATTTGCGCGTCCACCATGCCGGTCTTGAATGCCTGTGCCACTTCAGGGGCGGCGATCAATACAGGAACGCTACCGGCCAATTCACCGAATCGCGAGGTGATGGCGCTATAGGTGCGCAGTTTCACGCCCTTAAGGTCAGCCAGCGAGTTGATCTCCTTCTTGCTGTGGATCGCCGAAGGCGGCCAGGCCACCGAGTAGAGCAGCGCCATGCCCTGCGCCTCGAGCCGCTTGACTAAGTGCGGCCGGGCGGCGTCCCACAGCTTTTTCTGTTGCGCGGTGGTTGGCGCGAGGAAGGGAATTGATTCGAAGGCGTAGACCGCGGCTTCGTTGGAAAGCACCGAGATCAGCACTTCGGCGATCGGCACCTGGCCGGTTTGCACCGCGCGCTTGATTTCCGGATGCTTGATGAGTGAATTGGCCGGGTGCACGGTGATCTGCAGTTTGCCGCCGCTGCCCTTGGCGATTTCATCGACGAACTGGCGCACATTCTTGGTGTGGAAGTTGCTGTCGGGGTAGGGCGTGGGCATGTCCCACTTGGTCTGGGCCAAGACACTGCCGGCGCCGAGCGCCAGAGCCAAGCCGGTTGCGACTGCGAGTACGGTTTTGCGCGTGGTCATGCGATGTTCTCCTCGGTTAAGAGTGTTCGCAGACAAAGCTGCGAACGCCTTCGTAGTCAATATCCAAGCGCCTGGCAAGCAGACTGGGCCGCTGCAACAGCGGCAAACGCTTGTTAGTTTTTTAAGCAAGATTCCGGCCAACCATGCCAGCCTTGCCGGGTACTTTCTCAATGGAAGCCGGGCAGGTTCGAAAACCGCACTCCGGCCTCAATGACCTTTTGATTATAAGCATAAGGTGCGGTTTCGCGCTTGCCGCCACGCTGAAACTTGCCCGCGCTTGATCCCGGCAATGAAAAGGCCCGCTTCGTTGCCGAAGCGGGCCTGCCTTGAAGCGGCTCCGGACTTCTCGCCGCGGGTTTACTTGGTTGCCGGTGCCGCCGGAGTGGCCGGCGACGCAGCGGGCGCGTGTCCGCCCTTGTGTTGGCCGCGATGCTCATTGCGTGCCATCTTCATCTCGTCGCGGGTCACCTTGCCATCCTTGTTGGCGTCGAGCTTGTCGAAGTTCTTGCTCAGGCGCGTCATCCCGGCGGCGTCCGCTTCGGCCTTGCTGATGGCGCCGTCGCCGTTCTTGTCGGCGGCCTTCATGCGCTCGCCACGATCGCCGCGCTCGCCCTTGCTGCGTTCTCCCTTGGCGGCAGGCGGCGTGCCGGCGCCGGGTGCCGTGGTTTGGGCCAGGGCCCATGCGGGGACCAGGGCGATTGCGCTCACCAGCGCGATGTGTTTGATCAAGTTCATTGGCGTTTCCTTCGCGGTAAATGGCCCGAGAGCGGGCCGGTGCGTGAATAACGACGCCTGGCCCGACGCGTGTACATCGATTACACGCCGTTACATATCGGCCCGGAGCACGAAACCGGTGCGCAACATGGGTCACGCACCGCGCAGAGCCGGCCTCACGTTAATATTGCCGCCTGACGGGCATTTGCCCGATTATCCCGGAGAGACGCAATGAGTGATTTGCAACTTGAGGAACGGCCGGCGCCGCCAGGCATCACGCAACAGGAAATCGATCAACGGGTGTTCGACTTGTATGACGAGTACTGCCATGGCCGCATTGATCGCCGCGAGTTCCTCAGCCGCGCCGCCTCGCTGGCGCTGGTGGGCGGGTCCGGTCTGGCGATGGCGCAGGCATTGCTGCCACGCTACGCCCAGGCGCAGACCATTTCGTTCACCGACCAGCGCATGAAGGCGAACTACGTGACCTACCCTTCGCCGGGCGGCAATTCCGGCAACATGCGTGGCTACCTGGTGCAGCCGGCCGGGGCCGGGCCGTTCCCCACGGTGCTGGTGGTCCACGAGAACCGCGGCCTCAACCCCTATATCGAGGACGTGGCGCGGCGCGCCGCAGTGGAGGGCTTCCTGGCGCTGGCGCCGGACGGCCTGGCGCCGGTCGGCGGTTATCCGGGCAACGATGATGACGGCCGCAACCTGCAGGGCGGGCTCGACCAGGCCAAGCTGCGCACCGACATGCTCAATAGCGCGCGCTTCCTGAAAGCGCACAAGCTCTCCAGCGGCAAACTCGGCGTTACCGGATTTTGTTATGGCGGAGGCGTGGTCAATTTTCTGGCAGCGCAACTGGGTACCGACATGCATGCCGGCGCGCCCTATTACGGCGTGGCGGCCGATACGGCGAGTGTGCCGCGCATCAAGGCGCCGCTGGTATGCCATCTGGCGGAGAACGACGAACGCATCAACGCTACCTATCCGGCTTTTGAAGCCGCTCTCAAGGCCAACAACGTCGCGCACCAGGTGCACATCTATCCAGGCACGCAGCACGGCTTTCACAACAACTCGACGCCGCGCTACAACGAGGCTGCGGCCAAGCTTTCATGGGAGCGCACCATCGCCCATTTCAAGAAACACCTGGCGTAAGCGGCGCTGTCGACGCTGCAATTGCATTACTTTCCCGGCAATGCCAGCCTGCGCTGCGCGCGGCGCGCGCGGCGGCATCATCATCACCGCCAAGTTCTCGGATGCAGGGGCCGAGGGCGCCCAGCTCGAGCGCGAGATCGTCGCCATCGCCAGGGCCGGCGGCATGCGCCTGATCGGGCCGAACTGCCTGGGGGTGATCAGCCCGGCCAATCGGGTGATCCTTTGCTCTTCCCCTGCGCTCGATGTCGCTACCCTGCTGGTCGGCCGCATCGGCTTTGTCAGCCAGAGCGGCGCTCTGATGGCCACCATATTCGACCGCGCGATGGCGGTCGGCGTCGGCTTTTCGCACTGCATCTCGGTGGGCAACCAGGCCGACCTCGAGCTTGCCGATTTCGTCGACCATCTGATCGACGACCCGTACACCGGCGTGATCTGCAGCTATGTCGAAGGCATCAAGGACCCGGCGCGTTTCGTGGCGGCGGCGCGCCGCGCGCGGGCCGCCGGCAAGCCTTGGCTTGTGGTGAAGGTCGGGCGCACCGAGGCCGGCACGCAGGCGGCGTTTTCGCATACCGCGAGCATTGCCGGCAGCCATGCCGTGTTTGCCGCGATTTGCCGTGAAGAACAAGTGACCCTGCTCGAAGACCCCGGTGCGATGATCACGCTGGCCGCAGCCATGGTGCGCCACCCGGGCGTGGCGGTGCGCAAGGTGGCGATCCTCACCACCTCCGGCGGCGCTGGCGCGCTGGCTGCGGATGCGCTGGCGGCGCGCGGTGTCGGGCTGGCGCGTTTCGCAGGCGAGACCGCAGCGCGCTTCGACGCCTTCTACTCAGCCGGCCAGGCACAGAATCCGATCGACCTGGGCGGGCGCAAGTTCGACGAGGCCGCCAATGTTTCCAAGGCGACCGCACAAATCCTCTGCGATGACGCCGGCACCGACGCGTTGCTGCTGCCGATCACCACCGCGCCGATGCTGCCACGACTGGCCGAGGAACTGGTGGCCGGCATGGCCGATGCCCATGGGCACGAGCGCAAGCCGGCTTTCTATGTAATGCAACCAGGCAGGGCGGGTGACGGTGCGCGCGCGGTGCTGTCGAAGTACGCTGTGCCGTATACCGATTTCACCGGTGAGGCGATCGATGCATTGGTGGCCTGGCATGCGCGCAGCAGTTGGGTGGGTCGGGATGCGGCGCTGCGACCGCCCGGCGCCGGGCCGGCGGCAAACGCGCTGCGCGGTGTGCTCGATGAAAGCGCGGCCAAGACCCTGCTCGCGGCCTACGGTGTGCCGGTGAACAATGCGCGCCTGGCAAGCGATGCGCAAGCTGCCGCCCGGATCGCCGCTGATCTCGGCTTTCCGGTGGTGATGAAGATCGTCTCGCCGGACATCGTTCACAAGTCGGACAGCGGCGGCGTGGCTATCGCGGCCAGGCGCTGGCGCTCGACGCCGTGGTCGATGCGATCGTGCGCATTTCCTGGCTCGCACACGACATCGGCGAAGGCGATTTCGAACTGGATGTCAATTCATTGCTGGTCAGTGCGGGCGCCTGTTGCGCGGTCGATGCGCGCCTGCGTCGTCAATGAACCGGGGCCAATGAACGCAACGCAACAACAAGGAGAACAAACATGCAAAAGGTACTGGTGACCAACCATGATGACGGCACCACGGTGATCGCGATCAACCGCCCCGAGCGACGCAATGCGATCTGCGCACGGACGGCGATCGAATTGCAGCAGGCCTTTGCCGCCTTCGACGCCTCGGCGCAGAAAGTGGCGGTGCTCACCGGTACCGGTGACGAGGCGTTTTCAGGCGGCGCAGACGTGACCGACATGCCGGAACTGTGGCGCTGCATTCCGACGGTGGGCATCACGACCGAGAAGCCGGTGATCGCCGCGGTCGGCGGCTGGTGCGTGGGCGGTGCCATGGTGGCGGCGATGATGTGCGACCTGCTGGTGGCGGCCGAGAACGCCAGGTTCTCGTATCCCGAGGCCAGGCTGGGTTTCACTGGCGGCATGATCGCCGGACTGGCGGCGCGCATTCCGCACAAGATGGCGATGGAAATGATTCTGCTGTGCCGAACCTGGGACGTCAAGCGTGCCTACGAGGTGGGCCTGGTCAACCAGGTGGTGCCGGTCGGGCAGCAGGTCAGTGCGGCGTTGGCGATGGCGCGCGAAATGACCAGCATGTCGCCGATGGTGCTGACCACCCTGAAACGCTTTGTCACCGAGGGTGTGCTGGCACAAGGGCCGTCGGAGCGCATGGCGCGCGCCGGGCGCGATCTCGGCCTGGTGCGCGACAGCGAGGATTCGAAGGAAGCGCTGGCCGCGTTCAAGGAAAAGCGCAAGCCGCGCTTCAGCGGCAAATGAGACGGCAGGTCGAAACAATGCGATCAGGATGAAGCCATCGAGGAAGCTGCTGCGTGGGGTATTGGCGTGTGTTTGGTTTTTGGTGCAGACCCAGGCGCGGCACAAACCGCGTGGGCGAAACAGCAGCTCAAGTGGGTCGCGGCACGCCCGGCGAGCAGATGCGCAAATTCAGCCAGTACCCGGACTTTCGCGGGCCGCGGGTGTTCACCTGCCGAATGCAGGAAGATCGCACGGTCTTCAAGGGGCTGATCGAGATGATTGGCATCAAGGCGCAGTGAAGTCTGCGACGCCAAAGCGAAGCTGACTGGCGCTGCGGCCTGGGCCTGCGGGGCGCGGGTAAAATTCGGCCATGCAAAAGCCTGTTTACCGCGCCGATTGCCGCGCCTGCCCGCGTCTGGCGGGGTTCCTGGATCAGGTCAAGGCCGATCACCCGGCCTACTTTTGCAAGCCGGTGCCGCCCTTTGGCGCGGCCGCCGCGCCGCTGGTGATCGTCGGCCTGGCGCCGGGCATGCACGGCGCCAATCGTACCGGACGCCCGTTCACCGGCGATCACGCCGGCCACCTGTTGTATGCCACGCTTGCGAAATTCGGTTTTGCAAGTGGCAGTTTCTCGCCGGATGGGAACGACGACCTGCGTTTGAGCGGCTGCCGCATCAGCAACGCGGTGAAATGCCTGCCGCCTGACAACAAGCCGGACACGGCCGAGATCACGCGTTGCAACCCCTTTCTGGCGGCCGATCTGGCGCGGCCCGGCATGCGTGTGGTACTGGCCCTGGGTCTGATCGCGCACGGCGCCGCCCTGAGCGCGCTGGGTCTGAAGAAATCGCATTGCAAGTTCGTCCATGCGGCCGAACATGCCCTGCCCGGCGGGGTGACGCTGGTCGACAGCTACCACTGCAGCCGCTACAACACCAATACGCGCCGCCTGACGCCGGAAATGTTCGAGGCGGTGTTCGCGCGCGCGCGCGCGCTCGTCGACCGATGACCGGTGAGCAGGGCACGCCCGACGACCCGCCGGCCCCCGCGAGCGAGGCGGCCGGCGATGCGCCGCCACCGCTTCCTTTCGATGTTGCCGAGTTTCTGAAAAACTGCCCGGGACTGCCGGGCGTGTATCGCCACATCGATGCCCAGGGGCGGGTGCTGTATGTGGGCAAGGCGCGCGACTTGAAGAAGCGCGTGTCTTCGTACTTCCAGAAAACCCATTCCAGCCCGCGCATCGCCCACATGGTCAGCCAGGTGGTGCGGGTCGATGTCACGGTAACGCGCTCAGAGGGCGAGGCATTGCTCCTGGAAAACAATCTCATCAAGGAGCTGGCGCCGCGCTACAACATTCTGTTTCGCGATGACAAGAGCTACCCCTACCTGATGATCAGCGGGCACACGTTTCCGCAAATCCGCTTTTATCGCGGCACGCTTCACAAGAAGCACCAATACTTCGGCCCCTTTCCCAATGCCTGGGCGGTGCGGGAGTCGATCCAGATATTGCAGAAGGTGTTCCGCCTGCGCACCTGCGACGACAGTGTGTATTCAAACCGTTCGCGGCCCTGTCTGCTGCACCAGATCGCGCGCTGCAGCGCGCCCTGCGTGAACCGCATCGCCGAAGCCGACTATGCGCGCGACGTGCGCGACGCGGCGCGCTTTCTTTCCGGGCGTTCGCAGGAGGTGCTGGGCGAGCTGCAAACGAGCATGCAGGCCAAGGCAGACGCGCTGGCTTTCGAGGAAGCGGCGGCGATTCGCGACCGCATCGGCGCGCTCTCAAGGGTGCTGCAGGCGCAGGGCGCGGAGGCCGCCAACGAGACCGATGTCGACATCATCGCTGCGGTGGTGCGCGGAGGGCTCGCCTGCGTGAGCCTGGCGATGGTGCGCGGCGGTCGCCACCTGGGCGACAAGCAGTTCTTTCCGCAGCATGTGGACGATGCCGGCGCCGGCGACGTGCTGGCGGCCTTCATGGTGCAGCACTATCCGGGGCGCTTCATTCCGAACACGATCGTCATCAACCTCGATTTGGAGGATGTCGAGGAACTGGCCGAGGCATTGTCCTGCGACGCCGGGCGCAAAATCGCCGTGGTGCGCTTTCCGCAGGAACAGCGCCGCCTGTGGCTGACCATGGCCGAGAAAAACGCCGCCATCGCGCTCGAACGCCTGCTGGCCGAGCGCGGCACGGCGCAGGCGCGCACGCGCCTGTTGGCCGGGATTCTCGGGCTCGACGAGCCGGCGGCCGGGTTCGAGGCGCTGCGTATCGAATGCTTCGACGTCAGCCACACCATGGGCGAGGCGACCCAGGCTTCATGCGTGGTGTATCACCATCACAAGATGCAATCGGGTGACTACCGCCGTTTCAACATCAGCGGCATCACGCCAGGGGACGACTACGCGGCGATGCGCCAGGTACTCACGCGGCGCTACGAAAAAGTGGCGGCGGGTGATGGCATCAAGCCTGACCTGATCCTGATCGATGGTGGCAAGGGTCAGATCGAAATCGCGCGCCAGGTGCTAGTCGAGGTGGGCCTGACCGAACCCTTGCTGGTGGGCGTGGCCAAGGGTGAGGAGCGCAAGCCGGGCCTTGAGACCCTGGTGTTTGTCGACGGTCGGGCGGAGATCAACCTGGCCAGCGACAGCCCCGCGCTGCACCTGGTGCAGACCGTGCGCGACGAGGCACACCGCTTCGCCATCACCGGGCAGCGCGCCAAGCGCGACAAGGCGCGGGTGACTTCCAGCCTGGAGGATATCGAGGGCGTGGGGCCGAAACGCCGGCAGCGCCTGCTGGCGCGCTTTGGCGGGCTGCAAGGCGTGAAGCGCGCCGGGGTCGAGGATCTGGCGACCATCGAAGGCATCAGTCGCGAACTGGCCGAGCGGATCTACGCGCAGTTGCGCTAAAAAAGAATTGAATAAGTCCGCAGGTTGAGAAAGCCGCTCTTGCAAGCGTTTGCATTGAAGGGCATTTCCGTTCGATAGCCTGCATCCCAGGGACTTGTTTAGCGTCTTCCCAAGCGTCGCGCGGCTCGAATCCAATGAAGGGCTTGCCGCCTCTCGACCATGATCTGCACGGTGATGTGGATTTCCTCATTGCGCGCCGACAGCCGGAACGTGCGGACTCCATGATTCGCTTTGGCGCCCCTGCGTGCTTCGCTGATGACCTTGGTGTCCACCACATACACGTATCGGTTCGCAATTCCATGACAATTTGGACATACAATCAGGAGTGGATATCAAAGCCATGACGAGGGCATCATGCAAGTCTCCACGTGGGGCAACAGCCTTGCGCTACGCCTGCCGGCTGGTTTCCGTTTTGACCGGCTGCAGGCCAATGAGCGCGGCTCTGCATTTCTTCGATACCAACATACTCCTCCATTTGCTGTCTTCGGACGCCTCGAAAGACGTCTGGGTGGAGGCAGCGCTTGCCGCTAGCGGCACCATCAGCGTGCACGCGTAGAACGAATTCGCATCTGAAAAGACACTGGTTGTGCGCAATCCGTTGCGGCCATGACATTTGCGCGACCTGTGCCAAACAAGTAGGTTCAACATTCAAAAAATGGGAGACATCCATGCCTGACCAGGCAAGCAGTGAAGACCTTCTGATCGAAAAACGCGGCCGCGCCTTGTGGCTGACCATCAATCGCGAGGAGCGGCGCAACGCCATGAGCCCGGCCGTACTCACCGGCATGCGCAAGGGCATCGACTTGGCCCAGGCCGACCCCGAGGTGCGGGTGATCGTGATCACCGGCGCCGGTGCCAAGGCGTTTTGCGCCGGTGCCGACCTGGCCAAGGGATCCGGCTCGTTCCAGTACGACCCTTCGATTCCGCATCTCGAATATGCGGATCTGCTGCGCCACGCCTGGATTTCCAGCGTGCCGATGGTGGCGCGCGTCAATGGCCATTGCCTGGCCGGCGGCATGGGCCTGTTCGGTATGTGCGACATGGCGGTGGCGGCCGAGCATGCGAACTTCGGCCTGCCGGAGGTGAAGATCGGTGTGTTCCCCGCGCAGGTGCTGTCGGTGCTGCAGCATCTGGTGGGACCGCGTCATATCGCCGAGATGTGCATCACCGGCGAGCCGATCGACGCCACCCGCGCCGAGCGCATCGGCCTGGTGAACTACGTGGTGCCGGCGGCCGAACTCGATGCCAAGACCGAGTGGCTGGTAGAGCGCATCGTCAGCAAGTCGCCGACCGCGATCCGGCGCGGCAAGGCGATGATGCGCGCCGCCGCCGACATGACCTTCGAGCAGGCGATTTCCTTCCTCGAATCGCAGATCATGACGCTCGCGCTGACCGAGGACGCCAGGGAAGGGCGCGCCGGGTTTGTGGAAAAGCGTGCACCCAACTGGACCGGCAGATAGCGCAGCCGCGACCGAGGAGAGAGAAGATGAATCGTCGCAAATTTGTTGTTGCTGTTGGTGCCGGCCTTGCAGGCAGTGTGTTCGGGCGCAACGCGCTGGCCCAGGAAAGCTGGCCGGCGCGCCCCTTGCGCATCGTGGTCGCCTTTGCCACCGGCAGCGGCAACGATGTGATCGCGCGCCTTTTGGCCCCCAAGCTCAGCGAATCCCTGGGGCAGCCGGTGACGGTGGAGAACCGTACCGGCGCCGGCGGCATGATCGGCACCGATGCGGTGGCCAAGGCGCCGCCGGACGGCTACAGCATCGGGCTTGGCACCAGTTCGCAACTGGTGATGAACCCGGCACTGTTTCGTTCGATGCCGTTCGACATCGAGCGCGACCTGACCACCGTCGGCCTGATTTCCAGCACACCGCTGGTGCTGGTGTCGTCGAAGAAGGGCGGCTGGGCCGACATGGCGGCGCTGATCGCAGTGGCGCGTGCCAATCCGGGCCGCATCACCTACGGCTCCGGTGGCAACGGGTCGATCAGCCATATCGTGGGCGAGAGCTTCAAGAAGGAGACAGGTGTCGATCTGCTGCATGTGCCCTACAAGGGCAATGGGCCGGCGATGGTCGATCTGGCTGCCGGCGTGGTTGATCTGGTGTTCGACGGCTTCTCGACCGCCGGTCAGCACCACAGGAGCGGGGCGATGCGCATCCTGGCGACCAATGGCAAGCGCCACCCCGACTATCCGGATGTACCGACCTTCGCCGAAGCCGGTGTGCCGGGCTATGAGGCCTATACCTGGAACTGCCTGATCGTTCCCAGGGCCACACCGCGGGCCATCATCGAGCGCATCAACCGCGAGCTCAACCGCGCGCTGGACAGCGCGGACATCCGCAAGCGCATCGAGGGCTTTGGGGCGCAAAACCTGGTCGGCTCGACCCCCGAAACCGCGGAGGCCTTCGGCGCGGCGCAGCGCGCGCGCTGGGTGCCGCTGGTGCGTGGCATGAACATCAAGGTCGAATAGCCGCATCGGCCTCGCCTCTGCCGAGTGGCCGCGCAGCCGGCGGCCGGCCTGGTGGTATGCGTTAAAATCCCGAGTCTTCCTGATACGACTTGCAACGGTGCGGCACCGGGCAAGTACGGCCTTGCCCGATATCGATCTGAACGCGCTTCTGTCTGCCTCCGGCCCGCTGGCCGCAGCCATTCCCGGCTTCCGGCATCGTCCGCAACAAGTCGAGATGGCGCAGGCGATCCGCAAGGCGATCGAATCCGAGGGCGTGGCCGTGCTGGAAGCCGGCACCGGCACCGGCAAGACGGTGGCTTATCTGGTGCCGGCACTCCTGGCCGGCGGCAAGGTGATCGTATCCACCGGCACCAAGAACCTGCAGGATCAGCTGTTTCACCGCGACATTCCGGCGGTGCGCCGTGCGCTCAAGGCGCCGGTGACGGTGGCCTTGCTCAAGGGCCGCGCCAATTATGTGTGCCACTACCATCTTGAAAAAACCATCGAGGCCGGGCGTCTGCCCTCGAAGGAAGACGCGCGTTTCCTGCGCCTGATTGCCAGCGGCCACAAGGCCACCGCCTCCGGTGATCGCGCCGAGTTTGCCCAGGTGCCCGAGAACGCCGCGGTGTGGAGTTACGTTACTTCCAGCCGCGAGAACTGCCTGGGCCAGGAGTGCCCGCATCACAAGGACTGCTATGTGCTGGCCGCGCGTCGCGATGCCCTGCAGGCCGATGTGGTGGTGGTCAATCACCACCTGTTTTTTGCCGATGTCATGCTCAAGGACGAAGGCATGGCCGAGCTGCTGCCGGCCTGCAACACGGTGATCCTGGACGAGGCGCATCAACTGCCCGAGACCGCGCGGCTGTTTTTCGGCCAGAGCGTGGGCAGCACCCAGGTAATGGAACTGGCGCGCGACGCGCTCGGTGAAGGCTTCAGTGGTGCGCGCGATGCCGCCGATTGGGCCGCGCTCACCCGCGCGCTCGAAAACGCAGTGCGCGATGCCCGCCTGACCCTGCCGGAAAATGCGATCCGCGTTTCCTGGACCCAGCTGCTCAAGCGCGACGCCCTCGAAGAGGCGTTGCGTGCCCTGCTGGCGCGCCTGCTTGATCTGGCGCGCCCCCTGGAAGCCAGTGCCGAACGCGCCGAGGGTATCGAGTCGACCTGGCGTCGTGCGCAGGAATTGACGGCCTTGATCGAAGGCTGGCTCGACGAGCACAACGACGGCAAGGCAGCCGAAGCGGGTTCGGTCGCGGTGGCAACCAAGGCTAATCCGCCGGTGCGCTGGGTCGAGGTGTTCGGCCACAACTTTCAATTGCACCTGACGCCGATGTCGATCGCCCCGATGTTTCGCGAGCAGATTCAGGCCGCACGCCGCGCCTGGATCTTCACCTCTGCCACGCTGGCGGTGAAGAATGACTTTTCCCTGTACCTGGGTGAATTGGGGCTTGATGAGGTCGACAGTACCCATGCGCAAACCTGGCCCAGCCCGTTTGACTATGCCAATCAGGCGCTGCTGTATGTACCGACCGACATGCCGGAGGCGCAGGCGCCGGAATTCACCGCGCGCGTGGTCGACGAAGCGCTGCCGCTGATCGAAGCGGCCAATCGCAACGGACCTGGCGGCGTTTTCATGCTGTTCACCACCTTGCGCGGCATGAACCGGGCGCACGAGTTGCTGGCCGAGCAGTTGCAAAGGCGCGGCATGGAGCTGCCGCTGCTGCTGCAGGGTGAAGGCTCGCGCACCGAATTGCTGGAGCGTTTTCGCAAGCTGGGCAATGCCGTGCTGGTGGCCAGCCAGTCATTCTGGGAAGGCGTGGATGTCAAGGGCGATGCCTTAAAGCTGGTGGTAATCGACAAGCTGCCGTTCGCGCCCCCGGATGACCCGGTGCTCTCCGCGCGCATCGACGCGATGAAGCGCCAGGGCCGCAATGCCTTCATGGAATACCAGCTGCCGCATGCCGCCATCACACTCAAGCAAGGCGCCGGGCGCCTGATTCGCGATGAAACCGATCACGGCGTGTTGATGATCTGCGATACCCGGCTTACCGACAAACCCTACGGCCGCAAGCTGTGGCAGGCCTTGCCGCCGATGCGGCGCACCCGCTTGCGCGGCGACGCGGAAGCGTTTCTGTGCGGGACCGAGGGTGCATCCAATACAATCGAAACTTCAACCGAAGAGGCATCCGAATGAACATCCTGATTACCGGCGGTGGCGGCTTTCTGGGTCAACGCGTGGCGCGAGACCTTCTGGCGCAGGGCGATACCGTCAACGCCCGCGGCGAACGCGCGGCCATCAAGCGCATAACTTTGCTTGACTTGAGCGAGCCGCCAAACGCGATTCGCGATCCGCGCATCAACTTCGTGCGTGGCGAGGTCAGCAACCATGGTGCAGTGGCCGAGGCCCTGGGCATGGATACCGATGGAATCTTCCATCTGGCGGCGGTGGTCAGTGGCCAGGCCGAATCGGATTTCGAGCTCGGCATGCGTGTCAACTTAGACGGGTTCCGGGTGGTGCTTGAATCCTGCCGCAAGGTCGGCAACCGGCCGCGGCTCTTGTTCGCCAGTTCGATAGCAGTGTTCGGCACACCTCTGCCGGACCTGATCACCGACAGCACCACGCCAACGCCGCAGGCCTCTTATGGCGTGCAAAAGCTGATTGGCGAATGGCTCACCGCCGATTACAACCGCAAGGGCTACATCGACGGTCGCGCGGTGCGTATTCCGACCGTTTCGGTGCGCCCGGGCAAGGCCAACGCCGCGGCTTCGTCGTTTGCCAGCGCGGTGATTCGTGAACCACTTAACGGCATCGACTACGGCTGCCCGGTGCCGCCGGAGACGCTGATGTGGATGTGCTCACCGGCGAAGGTAGTGGCCAACCTGATGCGTGCCTACGAATTGCCGTCTGCGGCCTTTGGCGAACTGCGGGCGCTGAGCCTGCCGGGTATCACGGTGAGTGTGCGAGAGATGGTCGATTCATTGCGCAGGCTCGGGGGGGAGACTGCCGCAGCTCGCGTGCGCTACATCAAGGATGAGCGGATTCAGGCAATCGTCAGGACCTGGGCCGCAAAGCTGGATACACCACGTGCACTCGGGATGGGATTCACCGCGGACAAGACCATGGATGAAATCGTCGCGCAGTACATCCGCGACGAGAACATCAAGCCCTGAAGCGTGCTGCGCGGCGCGCTTGCCGCGTCAGCAATCGCCGCTTACGGTGTGGCCACCGCGGCCGGCTTTGAGGGCCACCCGCGCACTTTCCGCAGCCTGCTACCAGAGCATCCACCAGGGACGATTGTCCTTGGGGCCGCGGTTGCGCACGATTTCGCTGTTCGGATAATTGCGGTCGATCACGCGTTTGGTGTCGTCGCGCAGATCAGTCAGGCCCATCGCATCATAGGCAGCCATCATCAGGAACAAGGCCTCTTCCTGCGCCGGCGCGTTGGGATAAGTCGTGATCATGAATTGCGCGCGGTTGGCTGCCGCCAGAAACGCGCCGCGCCGCAGGTAGTAGCGCGCCACGTGAACTTCATATTGCGCCAGGGCATTGATCAGGTATTTGAGGCGCAGGCGCGCATCTTCCGCATACTTGCTTTGCGGAAACCGGTCGAGCAGGATTTTGAAGGTGTCGAAGGATTCGCGTGCCGAACGGTTGTCGCGCTCGGTCGGATCCTGGCGCGAAACCTTGCCCAAAAGCCCCAGGTCTTCGTTGAACAGAACCAGGCCGCGCAGGTAGTAGACGTAGTCGAGAAACTCATGATTCGGGTAGAGCTTGACGAAGCGATCGCAAGCCGCCACCGAGGAGGCCAGGTCGTTGCTCTTCCAGTAGGAGTAGGCGATGTCGATCTGCGCCTGCTGCGCGTAGCGGCCGAACGGATACTTGGCTTCCAGCGATTCAAGCAGCTTGATCGCCTTGTCCCAGCCGCCGCCGCGCATTTCCTCGCGTGCTTCGGTATAGATCTTCTGCGCCGACCAACCGGCTGTTTCATCATTGACGTTGGGCGAGCTGCCGCATGCCGCCAGCAGCAGGCTTGCGCATAACGCGGCGACGAGTGCGATCACGCGCGAATGTAGGCTAGGATTGCGGGTCATGCGAGTAACCGGTGAAACACAACTGCGAGATTATAACGGAGGCCTCGCCGCTGACGAGGCGATTCGCCTGGTCGTGCCGACCGACGCTCTGGGCCTGCGGCTCGATCAGGTGCTGGCGCGCCTGCTGCCGCAGTACTCGCGCAGCCGCCTGCAATCCTGGGTCGAGGCCGGGCGCGTCAGCGTGGATGCACGGCCGGCCACGCCCAAGCAGCGTTTGAAGGGTGGCGAGGCGATTGCGGTATTTCCCCTGGCCGCCGCCGACGCCGGCGTGTTCGAGCCGCAGGCGATTGCGCTGTCGATCCTGTATGAAGACGCGGCGATCATCGTTCTGGACAAGCCCGCAGGTCTGGTGGCGCACCCGGCGGCCGGCAACCGGGACGGCACCATGCTCAACGCGCTCCTGCACTACGCGCCGGAGTTGGCCGCCGTGCCGCGCGCCGGCATCGTGCACCGACTCGACAAGGACACCAGTGGCCTGCTGGTGGTGGCCCGCACCCTTGAAGCGCAAACCAACCTGGTGCGCCAGATGCAGGCGCGCAGCGTCAAGCGCGAGTACCTCGCGCTGTTGTCGGGGAAGGTTGCCACGCCGGGCGTGATCAATGCAGCCATCGGGCGCCACCCGACGCAGCGCACGCGCATGGCGGTACTGGCCGACCATGCCGCCGGTGCCAAGCCGGCGATCACCCACTACCGTGTGCTACGCCACTTGCGGCGCGAAGAGCTGCCGGCAACCCTGGTCGAATGTCGCCTGGAAAGCGGTCGCACCCACCAGATTCGCGTCCACATGCAGCACCTCGGATTGCCGATCGTCGGCGATCAAACCTATGGCAGGCAACCCTGGCGCGGCTGGTTCCCGCGCCAGGTACTGCATGCGCTGCGGCTGGCGATCGCCCATCCGGTGAGTGCGGCGCCAATGCAATGGGAGGCGCCGCTGCCGAGCGACGTGCGTGAATTCCTCGATAGTCTGCAACCGGCATGAACGACATCCATCGCGAGTGGATCGTGCCCGACTGGCCGGCACCGGCAGGTGTGCGGGCATGCTTCACCACCCGCGCCGGCGGTATCAGCCCGCCACCGTTTGACAGCATGAACCTGGGCCTTGGCAGTGGCGATGCGTTGGGCAATGTCGAGCGCAACCGCGCCATCCTGCGCGCCTGCCTGCAGTCCGAACCGGCATGGTTGCGCCAGGTGCACGGCAGCACCGTGATCGCGGCGGCAAGCATCGCCGGCCAGGCCGAAGTCGAAGCCGATGCCTCGTGGACCGACCAGCCGGGCGTGACCTGCGTGGTGATGGTGGCCGACTGCATGCCGGTGTTTCTGTGCGCTCGCCAGGGCGGCGCGGTAGCGCTCGCCCATGCCGGCTGGCGCGGCCTGTCTGGCGGCGTGATCGAAGCCACCGTGCGCGCCATGGGCGTGCCGGGTGAGCGTCTGCTGGCATGGCTGGGCCCGGCCATCGGACCGGACAATTTCGAAGTTGGCGACGACGTGCTGCAAGCCTTTGTTGCACACGATCCGGCGGCACACGCCGCCTTTCGCCCCTATCCGGGACGGCCGGGAAAATGGCTGTGCGATCTGTATGCGCTGGCGCGGCAACGGCTGGCGGCGCTGGATGTCACCAGTGTGGGTGGTGGCGGCTTTTGTACGGTTGCCGACCGGCGCATGTTTTCGCATCGGCGCGACCAGGGAAAGAGTGGGCGGATGGCGGCGCTGATCTGGCTGGCGGGAAGTTAGGCGGCGTCTACATCGAGCGCGCAAACAGCTTCGATGATCGGGCTAACGCCTAAAGAAGGAGCGGCACGCGCCGGTCCGAAATGGTCGCTGTGGGTAGGTCAGCAAGTGCAATCATTGGTCATGCCCGGGGTGCTGCCAACCCCAGCTTCGGGGCTCGACCAAGGTTTGGCTGGCAACGCATGCGCAAGCCCCACGATCTGCAGCTTCAGGCGTCAGGGGCGGGGCCTCGCCGACGCTATCTCCCCTTGAAAGCCGGCTCGCGCCGCGCGGCCATCGCGGCCACGCCTTCCTTGAAGTCTTCGCTCTTGAACTGGCGGTTTTGCTCGATGCTTTCGTGCGCCACGGCGGCGCGAATCGCTTCGACCAGGCCGCGGCGCAGCGTGGCGCGGGTCGATTGCACCGCCAGCGGCGCCGATACGGCGATGTCGCGCGCCAGTTTGATCGCCTCGGCGCGCACGGCGTCGCGTTCGACCAGCAGGTCCGCCATTCCCATTGCCAGTGCCTCTTCACCACCGACGCGGCGCCCGGTGTAGAACATCAAAGCGGCTTTCTGCATGCCGATCAGGCGCGGCAGGGTGACCGAGAGGCCGAAGCCGGGGTGGAAACCCAGGCGATTGAAATTGGCCGAGAAGCGCGCTTCGGCGCAGGTCACGCGAAAATCGCCGACCAGTGCCAGGCCCAGGCCGCCGCCGATAGCGGCGCCTTGAATCGCGGCCACCACCGGTTTGGCACAGGCGAACATGCGTAGCGCCTCGTCGTAGATCGGGTTGACACGGCGCGGGCTGTCATGCGCCGGGCGCACTTCGCGCTTGCTGAAATCAGCGCCGGCGCAAAACGACGTGCCCTGCGCGCACAGCACGATGCTGCGGTAGTCGGGGTCGTTGTCGACTTCCTCGAAGGCGGCGGCCAGTGCCTGCAGCATTTCAGGGTCGAAGAAGTTGTGCGGTGGCTTGCAGATTTCGACGATCGCTACATGGGCGTCGCGGCTGATTTGCACTGGGGCGTTGGTTTGCGTGGTGGTCATGAAGTAGCTCCGATGGTGTGTGCTTGTTGTTGGATGGCGACTCGCCTGGTTTGCTAGGGTGCGCTTGACGCGAGGCCAACGCAGCGGGGAAGGTCGCGCGGTGGCGGCTGTGGCTTCGGTGTTTCCGCTCAACCGCCGCTCAACGCGGCGCGCGCAGCGCCTGCCCGCCGAAATGACGATGCGTGACGGCAGGCCAGAACCCGCCGGCGCGCGCGGCGATCGCGGCGCGCCCGAGTTGCTCCGCCCAAAAGGCGTCGGCACCACAAGCTTCGCGCCAGGCCCACAGGCGGCGCGTGGCGTAATTGAGGCCGTGCTCGTAGGTGAAGCCGATCGCGCCATGCACCTGATGCGCGATCGAGGTGGCACGGGTTGCCGCTTCGCCCACCCTGATCTTGGCCACCGCTATGCTGAACAGGGCCGCAGCGCAATCGTGGGCCAACGCCGAAGGAGAGTCAGAGGCGGCAACCAGCGCTGCCGCGCGCGCGCAGGCGACTTCGCCGGCCAGCAACGCAAGCGATTGCTGGATCGCCTGGTTCTTGCCGATGGCGCGGCCGAATTGCACACGGTCCATCGCATACTGGGTCGATTGTTCCAGCACCCATTCCATCGCGCCCACCATCATGGCGCTCTTGGCCAAAGCGCCGAAGCTGCGCAGCGGCGCATCGAGGGCAGGGAACGGGTTGGCGGCGCGGGCGGCGACGCGCGCGCCCTCGAATCTCAGGTCATCCTGCGGTTCGCGCGCCTGGTTGCGCTGTCGCGTGACTTGCACCGTGGGCCCCTGGCTGATATCGACCAGGCAGATATCGCAATCGTTCAATGCCGCTACGGCCCAGCGGCATTCGCTGGCCCAGGCGACGCGGCGGGCGCTGCCATCGAGCACCGTGGCGCCGGCCGCGCCTGAGTACTGGATCGAATTGTCCCGACCTTCGTCGATCAGGGCGATCGGGCCGGCGGGAATCTCGATGCCGGCTTTTCCCAGCAGCAACGCGGCGATCATGGTTTCGGCCAACGGCAGCGGCACCTGGTGGTAGCCGAGCGCCCGCAAAATCGGATAGGCCTCGTTCCAGCTGGCGCCGATGCCACCGGCCGCTTCCGGCGCCAGGGCGAGGTCGAGACCGTTCTCGACTACCAGTTGCCACAGCCGCGCCGGCTTCTGGCCTTCTTCGAAGCGCTCGAGAAGGGCGCGGTTGACGTGATCGCCAAACAGGCGCGTGGCGGTTTGTTCAATCATCGAGTCGCTCATCGCAGGCCCAATCCCTTGGCAATGATGCCGCGCAAAATTTCACGCGTGCCGCCACGCAGAGAGAACGAGGGCACGGCCAACGCCGTGTACGACATGGCTTGTGCCAGTGCCGAACCGGGTGGCGCCAAGCCGCCATATAGATCGTGCGCGATGTCGGGCATGGCTTGTTCGACCAGCGCGCCCTGATCCTTCACCAGCGCTGCCGCCAGCGCCGGATTCTCACCCCGGGCCAGCATGCCCGATACGCCCAGCGACATCTGGCGCAAGGTGGCATAGCTGGCGGTGATGCGGCCGATCGCCACCGCCTGGCGCTGATTTTCGGTCTCGGCCGCATCGATCATTTCGAGCAGCAGTTGGGTCGAGCTCAGGTAGCGCTCGGGCCCGCTGCGCTCGAATGCCAGTTCGCCGGACACCTGGTTCCAGCCGTCGCCTTCGACTCCGATCAGGCACTCATGCGGCACCAGGACATCGTCAAAAGTGACCTCGTTGAAATCGTGCTCGCCCAACTGGTTGACGATCGGGCGCACCGTCAGGCCCGGGGTTTTCATGTCGACCAGCAGTTGCGACATGCCGGCATGGCGGGTTTCGCCTTGGGTACCGGTGCGCACCAGCGCAATCATGTACTGCGACATATGTGCGCCGGAAGTCCAGACTTTGCGCCCGTTGATCACCCAGCCGGCATCGGTGCGCACCGCGCGGGTGCGGATCGAGGCCAGGTCCGAACCCGAATCCGGTTCGCTCATGCCGATACAAAAATAGCATTCGCCGCGCGCGATCGCGGGCACGATGCGCGGCGCCAGCACCTCCGGCGACAGGCGCATCAACAGCAGGGCGCTCTGCCGTTCCGCCACCCAATGCGCCCCCACCGGAGCGCCGCAGGCCAGCAACTCTTCGAGCACCACATAGCGCTCGAGCGTCGTGCGCTCATGCCCGCCGTAGCGCCTGGGCCAGGTCATGCCGATCCAGCCGCGCGCACCGAGCTTGCGGCTGAAGGCGGGGTCGCGACCGGACCAGTTGCGCACCCGCCTGGAGGCCGGAAAGTCGGCCAGCGTTTCAGCGATGAAAGCCCGCACATCGGATCGCAGGGATTCACATTCCGGCGGCAGATTGCATGGATCGATGGTGACGGCTTGCATCGGAACACTCCTTGGTGAGGGGCGGGGCTGCCGCAACGCAGGCGCCATACGAGCCGCCCATTTTGCAATACATTTGTTTGTCGGGCAACAAACTTTATGCTAGCCTGCCTGCGCTTGGCCTTGGTCACGCTTCACCTGATTCACCACTGCATCGCACACCCACACCATGATCCCTTCCAGCCATCCACCCGGTGCAGCGCCACCATCCGGCCCCTTGAGCGGTGTACGCGTGCTCGACCTGACTTCGGTGGTACTGGGGCCCTTGGCCACGCAGATCCTGGGCGATTTCGGCGCCGATGTGATCAAGGTGGAGACCCTGGAGGGCGACCTGATGCGCGCCAACGGCGTGTCGCGCCACCGCGGCATGAGTTCGATCTTTCTCGCACTCAACCGCAACAAGCGTTCGCTTTCGATCGATCTCAAGACCGCGGCCGGCCTGGACGCGCTCAAGCCGTTGCTCAGCGGCGTTGACGTGCTGGTGCACAACATGCGCGTGGCGGCGATCGAGCGCCTCGGCTTGGGCTATGCGGCAGTGGCAGCGCTCAACCCGAAAATCGTTTACTGCGTGGCCACCGGCTTCGGCCAGGAAGGGCCGGATGCCAACCGACCGGCATTCGATGACGTGATCCAGGCCGCCTGCGGCATGGCGTCCCTGATCGGCCATGAGCGCGCGGCGCCCGATTTCGCGCCCACCCTGATGGCCGACAAGACCACCGGGCTGGCGGTGGTCAACGCTGTGCTGGCGGCTCTGTTTCACCGCCAACGCAGCGGCCAGGGACAGTATGTCGAAGTGCCGATGCTTGAAACCATGGTGGCCTTCACCCTGGCGGAGCATTTGGGCGGTCTCACATTCGAGCCGCCCACCGCGAAGGCGGGCTACGCGCGCATCCTGGCCGGCGGCCGCAAACCGGCCCCCACGCGCGACGGCCACGTGGCGATGCTGCCCTACACCGCAGACCACTGGAAAGCGCTGTTCGCCAGCATCGGTCGCGCCGACCTGGCGGCCAAATACGATTTGAACGACCGCGTCCAGCGCAACGCGCGGGTGGCCGAACTGTATGCCGACATGGTGAGCGTCACACGGGAAATGAGCAGCGCCGAATGTCTGGCGCTGTGCGACCGCCTGGATATTCCGGCCACCCGCATCTACGGCATCGACGAGTTGCCGGCGCATCCGCATCTGCAGGCGGTGGGCCTGTTCGAGGCATTGGCGCATCCGAGCGAAGGCGCCACCATCACAGTGCGGCCGCCCACCCGCTTCGGCACCACGCCGGCGACAGTGCGCCTGCCGGCGCCGCGTCTGGGGCAACAAAGCTTCGAGGTGCTGCGCGAAGCCGGCATCGATGATGCGACACTGCAGCGCCTGAGTGGCGCCGGGGTGATTCGACAGGCGCCCGCGCTCGAGTCAGGGTGAAGCCGGTGCCGCGCACCTTGCAGCAGCACAGGCAAACCGGTACGGCGCGCCGACAGCGGCTTGCCGCACCCGCCGCAGCCGCCGCAGCCGCCGCACCCGCCGCACCCGCCGCGCCGCCGCGGCGTACGCAGTCGCAGCGGCGCGAGCAAGCCGAGCAGCGTTTGCTCGATGCGGCTCTGGGCATCGTCGCACGCGCCGGCAGTGCGCGACTGACGCTGGCAGACGTGGGCGCAGCAGCGGGATATAGCCGCGGGCTGGCGAGCCATCGATTCGGCAACAAGGCGGGCCTGTTGCGCGCGCTGGCGGCACATATCAACGCCCGCTTTCAGGAGCAACTGCGCGCCGCAGCGCCGCGCCGCGATGGGCTGGACGCGATTCGCGGCAATATCAGCGTCTACTTCGGGCGCAGCGACCGCAGTTGGACCACGACCCGCGCCTTGCTGGCGCTATTGACCGAGGGTTTCATGGAGGGCGCCGAACTCAAGAGCGACATGGCCGCTTACAACCGGCTGGCGTTGGCGTTTTTCGAGACCCACTTGCGCATCGGTATCGCGCAGGGCGAGATTCGCGCCGATATCGAAGCTGCGAGCATGTCGGTGCTGCTGCTCGGAAGCCTGCGCGGCGTGATGCTGCAGTGGCTTCTCGACGACACGATCGACTTGGCGGCGGTGCGCGATCGTCTGCTGGCGATGGTCGACCTGCTGCTGCCACGTCGGCAGTGACGCCGTCGGGTTGAAAAGGCGGGTAGCGCTCCCACCCAGGCTTGCAGTCTGTATGACGCCGAGCGGAACTCGCGGTTTGGTGCCGCTCCGGTAAATTTGCGGCGGGACTTGTGTCTTCAGTCGGCCTCGCGCCACAGGTGCAACCGGCGTTGCGATTCGGCGACGAATTCCTCAAGATCGGGGTCGAGCGCATTGCGTGCCGAGACGATGCCGATCAATTGGCCGGCTTCGACCACGGGCAGATGGCGAAAACGGTTGTCGTGCATCAGCAGCAACGCATAGCCAAAGGATTTGTGCGACTCTATGGTGATAGGCGCCGGGGTCATCACTTCACATACCTGCGTCAGCCCGGGGTCGAGGTTTTTTGCCACCACGCGGAACGCGATGTCGCGTTCGGTGAATATCCCCGCCAACTGGCCATCATCAATGACAAGAATGGCCCCGACCTGCTCGAAAGCCATCAGCTTGGCCGCCGCATTGACGGGCAAATCCGGCGCTGCCGTGACCAGCCGGGTCTGGTCCAGGATATCCCCGACTCTAAGGCTATACATGCAAGCCTCGAAACTGCATGGAACTTCCCTTCCTTTGGCCCGTTGCGGCGGTGCCGATCGGCGTGACTGGCTGTCGCCGAAGCCCATAACACCGTCCGCTAAAGGACGCTGCGATCCGTGATTCGACTTATCCTAGGGCAGGCGCGGCGCGAGCATTTGATCAGGATCAACCCGCGGCATTTGCGATATCGGCGGGGTGCGTGTGAGGACGGCATCGGCAGTGGCTATCATCAACGGCTGGCGCAGGCTGGCGATGTTGTCGCTGTTGCTTTTGCGGGCCGGTTATTGGGCGGTCGGGATCAGGAGGCAGGATGATGAGCAGGAATATTGAAGACGCACTGGGAGCCCTTGAGCGTGAATTGGGCGAAATCCCGCATTCGGCCGCGGCGGATGAGCTGCAGGCAAAAAGTCGCGACTATTACTGGTTTTCACCGATTCTGAAACAGGAACTCGATGGCCTGACCGCCGAACTGGTGGTTGCACCACGCACCCAGGACGAGGTTTTACGGGTCGCCAGCCTGTGCGCCAGGCATCGGATTCCACTCACGGCGCGCGGAGCTGGAACCGGCACCTTCGGTCAGGCCGTGCCTTTGGCAGGCGGCGTGGTGCTGGAGATGTGTGCGGTCAACCGCATGCTGTGGGTAGGCGGGGCCGGGCGCGGCGGCGCGGGCCGAGGCGGGCATCGTGGTCGAGGTTTTCGACAACGCCACCCGCGCGCAGGGCTTCGAATTGCGCATGCACCCCTCGACCAAGCGCAGCGCGACCCTGGGCGGCTTCATGGCCGGCGGCCATGCCGGCATCGGCTCGGTCAACTACGGCATCCTGCGCGATCGCGGCAACATCCTCGGCTTGAAGCTGGCCACCATCGAAGAGACACCGCGCGTGCTGGAGATTCGCGGCGACCAATTGGCCACGGTGCACCATGCGTATGGCGTCAACGGCATCATTCTCGAAGTCGAAATGCCGCTGGCACCGGCGCACGCCTGGCGCGACGTGATCGTGTGCTTCCACGACTTCATGCAGGCGGCACGCTTCGGCTGGGCCCTGGCAGTCGCCGATGGAATAGCAAAGAAGCTGGTGTCGCCCATCTGCTGGAGGCTGGCGCGGCATTTCCATGCCTTGCGCGCGGTGATTCCCGAGGGCCGGCACGCGGTGTTAGGCATGGTGGCGGCCGAAAGCATCGAGGCCTTGACCGACCTGGTGCGCGAGTTCGACGGTGCGCTCACTTTCAACCATCCTGAAGGGGCCTTCCTGAACCAGCCGCTCTATGAATACACCTGGGGCCATACCACCTTGCAAGTGCTGGCCGACGACCCTTCGGTGACGTATCTGATCTGCATTTTCAGGGGCGCCGATCCGCTTGAACAGGTGCGCCTGATACACGAGCGCTTCGGTGAAGAGGCGCCGCTGCACCTGGAACTCAAGCGCATCAACGGGCAGATGGCAATCGAAGGAATTCCGCTGTTGCGTTACAGCGGGCCACAACAGATTGATCGCCTGTCACAGGCTTTCGAGGAACTCGGTGTCAGGATCGCCAATCCGCACACCTATTTTTTGCAAAACGGCGGCATGCACAAGATCGACGACGCGCAAATCGCCTTCAAGCGCGCCAGGGATCCTTTCAGCCTGATGAACCCGGGCAAGATCGCGGGCTTCGATGAAATCGATGGCGCACCGGGAGGCGCCGGGCACATCAAGGCCAGCGGCTGGGCCTATTGATCAGCGCCCGCCGGTGGCGGGCATGTCGGCGGGCGACGGGCTTTACGCAGGCGCCGACTCGCCGCCCAGGGCGCTGATCATTTCCGGGATCAGCTTGGCCATCTCGCCGGTGGCGATCGCGGTGTCGGCATCGAAGCGGTCTTCTTCGGTGCTGCCCGCTTCCTTGAAAACGCCGTCGAGGAAGCGGATCTTCTTGATCTGCAGCGTGTCGGTCAGCACGAAGGCAATGCGGCCGGTCCACAGCATCGCCAGGCGCGTTGGCACCTTGCCGCCTTCCACATGCCCGCGAATCTCGGCCAGATCGAGCAGATGGCGCGAGTACTTGACCGCGGATTGCATGTCGTCGGTGGATTTGAGTTCGCATTCACGATCGAGGTCGAAGTGCCCGGGCGCGCTGCGCTCGGTCAGCCACTGGGCCATCGCCGCGGCTGGTGACTGACGGGTTTGCACCAGCGTGACGGTGAACTGGTCGAGCGCACGGATCAGGCTGACCAACACCTCGTCCGCGCGCGCCTGGGTGGTGGTGTCGATCACCAGCAGGCGCGCCTTGGGGTCGATCCATACGGTAACCGCAGTCTGCCTGGTGAACGCCAGCGGCAGCAGTTCCCGGATCAGCTCTTCCTTGATCTCGCGCGCCTGCTTCTTGCCGGGCTTGCGCCCAGTGGTGGCTTCGATCTTTTCCATGCGTTGTTCGAGCGCGCGTCGCACCACGGTGGCGGGCAACAGCTTCGATTCGATCATCAACTTGAGAATCAACTGACCGCCGACCGCTTCGACCAGGGCGCCGTGCGCGAGGCCGCGCGGCTCGCACCAGCCCACCGATCTTTCCTGGCTGGCGGCGCATTCGACAAAGCGAAACCGCTGCAGCGATTGCTCGATCTGCTTGATCGACGCGGTCCACGCCGGGCCGATGCGATACATCATGACGTTCTTGAACACGACTACCTTTGCGGTGAGTGAAAAGTGGCTGTTGCCGGGTCAGGCAATGCCGGGTGGCGCCTGGCGAAACCCGAGAGGAGGGGGGGCCGCGTCGCGGCCGGGCCGAATGATAGCGCTTGTGGATTTCTGCGCCGCCGGTCGGGGCGCGCTGCGTTCAGTACATCGCGCCGCGCCGGCCGCTGCCACGGTGCGCCACCCAGAAAGCGGCCAGGGGGACGACGATCCATTGCAGCAACGGTGTCAGGCCGATGCCGATCAAGGGCACCACCGGCATGCTGTCGGCGTAGGCCCAGCTGCGGCGCACCACCAGATTGAGCCATTCACTGAAGATCGTGTAGCCAATGCCGATGCAGATAGTCAGCCACATCACGCGCAGCCAACCGCTGGCCGGCCAGCGGTCGCTGCCGGCCAGCAGCAGGCCGGCCAGCAAGGCCGCAGCGGCGATCAGGATATCGCCGCCGGTACAGTGCAACACGGCGAGAGCCTTGTCGCCCCAGCTGCCGGTGGCCCACAGGGTATAAAGCGGCAAGTGGGCGCTTTCCCAAAGCAGGTTGCCGATGGCGATAACGGCGAGATAGCGCCGCAACATGGCAAGCCAGGAAAGGTCGCCGAAGAGTGGAAAGGAGTGCCTCATGCCGCCATTATCGGCTGCATTGGGCGCAAGGGTTCGGCGCGTCAGGAGAAGGGTGCAAAGATTCGACCTGTGCTGCGGCCGTGCCGCCGATTTGTGCTTGCCTCAGCTCGCTGCGGTACGATGTTGGCCGGAGCCGCAAATTGCGGCATGAGTAAACGCACACGAGGAACTGCAATGAAAGCCATCTGGAAAGACACAGTGATCGCCGAGAGCGACGATACCGTGGTGGTGGAAGGCAACCACTATTTTCCAGAAAGCACGCTGCGTCGTGAACTGCTGCGGCCGAGCGACACCCACACCACCTGCGGCTGGAAAGGCGTGGCCAGTTACTACTCGCTCGATGTGGGTGGGCAGGTCAACGCAGACGCCGTGTGGTATTACCCGAGCCCGATCAAGGGCGCCGAGGCGGTGGCCGGGCGGGTGGCATTCTGGAAGGGTGTGCAGGTCTTGCCCTGAGCAATTCAGGGCGCAAGCAGTCCCCTCAGCGGCTTGCTTGCCTGCCGCGCATTAGCCAGCGGTCCAATAGTTCGAACAGGCCCTGGGTGGCCAGTGCCATCGCCGCCGCCGGCACCGCTCCAGCCAGCAAGGCGCTGTGATCGTTGAGCGCCAGGCCGGAGGCGATGCGTTCGCCAAAGCCGCCGGCACCGATGAAGGCGGCGATGGTGGCGGTGCCAACGGTGGTGACGGCTGCCGTCTTGACGCCGGCCAGTATCACCGGCGTTGCCAGCGGCAGGTCGATCGACGACCAGCGTTGCCATCGCGTCAGGCCAAGCGCGGTACCGGCCATGCGCAAGCCCGAAGAAACCTGTTGCAGGCCGGTCGTCACGTTGCGCACGATCGGCAGCAGCGCATAGAGTGACAAGGCCACCAGCGCCGGCACCGTACCGATGTCTCCCAACAGCGGAATCAGGATCGCAAGGAGTGCCAGCGAAGGAATGGTCTGCAGCAGGCCCACTACCGCCATCACCGGCTGCTCCAGCCTGGGCCGCGCGGCGGCTGCCGCGCCCAGCGGAATGCCGACCGCCAGCGCCGCCGCCACTGCCACCAGCACCAGCAGCAAATGCTGGCGCGCCAGACGCCCGAGGTCGTCGGCGAACAGGCGCTCGATGAAGCCGGCACGGCCGGTGGTCGCGACTGCGCCTTGTGGCTTGACGAAATCGGCGGCGATGGCGGCAAAAGGGCGCCCGCGCAGTTCGGCGTCGCCGTTCATCGCGATCATGCGGGCTGCGGGAATGCGCCCCTCGAGAGACAGGATCGCCTGCCAGGCCTGGGGAAAGCGCTGCGCGGCATCGCGCCGATACAGGAGCACAGCGTCGTAGCGCGGGAAGTAGCCGGCGTCGTCTTCCAGCACGGCAAGTTGCAGTGCCGCGATCTTGGCATCGGTCGAGTAAATGTCCGTAAGTGCAATGCGACCGGCGGCCAGTGCCTCATAGGCGATGCCGTGATCGATGCCTGTCGGTTTTTGCGGCAGCCCGTAGCGCACCATGAGTCCGGGCCAGCCGTCGGCGCGGCCGATGAACTCGTGTGAAAGGCCCAGGGTGAGCGTCGGGTGGCGCTTGAGGTCGCTGATGCGCGTGATGCCCGACTGGCGCGCCTGCTCGGCCCGCATGGCCAGCGCATAGCCGTTCTGGAAGCCCAGCGGCACCGCGATATCGAGGCCCTGGGCTGCCAGCTTTGCGCGCATCATCGCCAGGTCAGTCGGCTGCTGGTTCTTCAGTATCTCGGCATCGATGGTGCCCAGATACTCGGGGTAGATATCGATCGCGCCGGCCTTGAGGGCCTCATAGACCACCGCGGTATTGCCCAGGCCCTGGCGGTGCGTAACGCTGGCGTGCGGGGCGGCGGTCTGTGCCACGATCTCGCCCAGGATGTAAGACTCGGTGAAGCGTTTGGAGCCGACCACGAGTTTTGGGTTGTCGGCAGATGCGAGTGCGGGGAGGAACAGGGCGAAGGCGCACAGGAAAGCGACGACGCTGCAAGCCAGCGCACCCCGTCCGCGAGCGCCTGGCGCACGGCCAATGGCAGGACTTGCGGTCGCGCCCGGCACTGTGCATTTGAGGCTCATGCGTTCAATCATTGGTCCATTCCGTCAAGCCAAGGCCGGCTGCTGCCGCGTCGACCGCCCGGCAGTTTGCCGGCCATGATGGTCAATGCACACACGGCCGGGCGGCGCGGCCTGGCCATGCGCAAACCATTCGGCGCAAGAGCCGGCGCGCTGCCCGCAATTGGCGACTCTAACATCGCGCGCTGCGCAGTCGGGTGAGCGCGGCGCGCTGCGACTCCATGCAGCGCAGTTTGCCGGCGGCTATTCTTCGGCATTGCGGCGCTGTTGTGCCCCGGCGCCGACTGGCTCGTCACCGGAGACCAAGACTTGCTCGCCTTGTAAGGGTCTTATCCAATCCTCACACCTGCTGCGTTCGTCACACGCTTCATGCCTTGACCCTGCACCCCGAAATCCATCTGCAAAACGAGATTTGCGCGGACCCGGCCGCCGCCGGCTGCTTGTACGACGCCGGCCACAACGCCCGTTGCGACCTGGCCGGGCCGGATACGGCCTTCCTGCCGTTCAACCAGGGCAATGCCGCCGGCGCGGGCAATCCGAGAAGCTGCCCGAACAGGCGATGAACAGCACCAAGGAGCAGTTCGCCTCCCCGGACATACCATGCCGCCGTCCACGCCATGTCTAGTTCTGGTTGAACCCGACCCGGCCAGCGAGATCATGAACGCGGTGATGGACGCGCTCAGTGCGCATAGCGCCATGAGCAAGCAGGCGCTGGAGTCGGAGCAACTGCGCGCCGACATGAAGGACGTGCTGCCGGGTGTGGGCGCGGGGCAGTTGTGGGAGGGGTTGCGGGAGAAGGGGGCGG
>ENA-ORBV01000254-ORBV01000254.1-microbial-mat-metagenome-genome-assembly--contig:-NODE-254-length-118081-cov-13.381114_pt1 | contig 118081 bp, 91 predicted proteins | sample MGYA00237777_ERZ505514 | MGnify/ENA primary metagenome ERZ505514 (study PRJEB26160, sample SAMN06269048) | microbial mat metagenome | isolation source: Oligotrophic lake microbial mat | place...
GCGCGGCGGTTTCATATAGCCTCGGCCTTGGCCGGGGTGGGTGAGGTGTGGTCGAGCGCGTGCGGGTTGCTGGAAACTTATCCCCGGCAAGCCGGGGGCTATGTGGTTCGCAGCGTGTGCCTCTTCAAACATGTCCACTTGGACACCCTCTCGACAGGGGGTAGACAGAGAAAACCGCGATATCAGCTCAAAATCAAGGGTAAAATGTCTAGTAGACATCGGGTAGACATGCGGTAACTCTAGGCATTAACAATTCTTAGGTGCAAAATGAGAAAAAAAATTCTTGGCCAAGTAGACATTTCTGAAAATCAAAAAGGCCCAGGGCCGGGGCGAAGACTGCAAGGTCGGCACGGCTTGATCTTCTTTGAACTCCCCTTCGTATCTGCTACGCTGACTTTGGTTTGATGCGTCTCATCGTTGTTTTTCCGTTCCATTACCTCTGAGAGATTGCCCATGATTCGTCTGCGTTCCCTTATCGTTGCCATGCTCATTGGTCTGCTTGCGATTAACTTCAGCTTTGCGGCTGAGGAAGCCAAGGAAGCTGCCAAGGAGGTCAAGCCGCTCAAGGTGCTGCTGGTGCTCGGTGGCTGCTGCCATGATTACGCGAAGCAGAAGGACATTCTCAAAGCGGGTCTGGAAAAGCGGGCCAATGTCGTTGTGGAGATTGCTTACGATCCTGACAAGGGCACCAAGCATCTGAATCCGGTGTATGAAAAGGAAGAGTGGGCCAAGGGTTTTGATCTGGTGATTCACAATGAATGCTCAGCGGATGTGAAGGACATGGATATTGTCAAGCGAATTCTGAAGCCTCATGCGGAGGGCACACCTGGCGTGGTGCTGCACTGCGGGATGCACAGCTACCGTACGCAAGGTTGGAACGATCCCAAGACGCCTACGCCCTGGCAGGAGTTTCTCGGGCTTCAGAGCACCAGCCATCGCCGGCAGCTTCCGATTGAAATTAACTATGTAGACAAACAGCACCCGGTGACCATCGGCTTGGCCAACTGGACGACGATCAACGAAGAGCTTTACAACAACACCGCAGGCAAACTGCTCGACACCGCTCACGCCTTGGCGCGCGGCAAGCAAGGCAAAGATGATGACATCGTCACCTGGGTCAACGTGTACGAAAAGAAAGCCCGCGTCTTCGCCACGACCTTGGGCCACAATAATGACACCGTTGCGGATGATCGGTATCTGGAACTGGTGACGCGCGGCCTGCTGTGGTCCTGCCACAAGCTCAATGATGATGGCACGCCGATGACGGGGTATGGGCCTAAGAAGTGAGCTGGCTACGCTGGCACGTGTACGCTGGCTCGTGTGGCACTGGCAGGCCGCCGCTTACCGGGGGTGAGCGGCTTGCCAGTGGTGAACAAGCAAGTGTCTCCTAATCCGCCACTGGCAAACCGTCCAGAGCGACGGCCGGGGGGGGCAACGCCAGTGCCACACGAGGGCATGTTCCGCGACACGAATTCTACTCAAATCTTCAATGAAAAAACCTCGCGTTGAAGCGAGGTTTTTTTATGATTGATTTTCGCAGCCGGAGTCGGGGGAGCCGACTTGGGGCAGCAGTCGCCGGTGGTTTAGGGCATGGCGCGGACGGTGACCGAACGGCCAACGCGGCGTTTGCGGTTGATCGTCTTGCGACCGTTGGTGGTCTTCATGCGGTTGCGGAAGCCGTGCTTGCGGACGCGTTTCTTCTTGCTGCGGAGCTTGTGGTAATGGGTTGTCATGGTCGATTTCCTGCTGAAAACGGACGGTTTTTCGGGGTCAACCTTTCGGCGTCAACCGAGTTGACCTCGGCACTGACGGTAATGTTGCACTGAACATCACTTGATCTCGACCGTCTCCGCGACATACCGGGTGTTGCCCTGCATGTCGGCTCCACGGAGGGTGATCACGTGGGAGCCGGTCGAAAGGTCGGCAATCTTAACCGTAATCGTTTCCTTTGTCGAATCGAAGATCAAATCATCAGGAAGCACCGCGTGCCACTTGCCCGTGTTGTCCACCGCATACTGCACCAGCCGAATCGGCGAGAGGCTGTCGGAGACCGTCGCTGTGATCGTGGCGGATTGGTTTTGTACGCGCGTTTGGCGGTCGCCGATGGTGGGCGGCGTGTTGTCGATGAGGATCGGATCGCTCTGCCGGCTGACGGTTTTCGCCATCGTGGCAGGATTATCCGGGGCATCGGTGGCGGTCACGCGCAGGATGTAGCGGCCATCGGGCACGCGCTTGGTGTTCCATTCGTAAGTGGTGGTGGTGATGTCTTCCATCAGGGGCAGCCACTTGTCGGAACCCGCCATGCGATATTCGAGGGTGTAGCGCAGTTGGTCGCCGTTGGGATCGTTGGCTTCCCACTCGACATTGAGCGAGGACAGTTCGGGCAGCGGATTCTCATTGGCGTTGTTGTTGTTTCGCGCTGCGGGCTTGGCGCCGGGCTTGAGTTCGTTGGGATAGATGGCGCGGACGGTGGTGACAGCCGGGCGAAGATTGGGCACGACGTAAGCGAGCGAAACGCGATCGACCACGCTGGTCGATTTGCCGGTGCCGGTGAGGGTCAGGCGGTATTGCATGAAGCGCGCTGGCGGACTGACGATCGCCACTTCGCGCGGCGTCAGCGGGCCCACGGCATCATCAGATGTCAGATTGCGAGGCACGCTCCACTTGGACCAGTTGGCGCGCTCGGGGTCCTGCACGTTGCCGCTGCGGGTTTGCACGCTGACGCTGGTGCCTTCGGGGATGGCGGCGGTGAGCATGAGCTTGCCCCACAGACTGATCTGCGTGGCATCGAGCACAGGGCTGGTGTAGCTGCCGGTGCCGGCGAAGCCTTCATCAAGGCGCACGAGCATGGCCGGGCTGCCGGTGCCGACAAGAATTTTGCCGTCTGTACCTTTGATGAGCGCGGGAATCTGTTCGGGCTCTAGGTCAGCGATGATCGTGGTTTCTTCAGCAGCGATATCGATGCGATAAAGCTGCCCTTCTGCGCCGGTAGCGACGAGGAGTTTGTCACCATCATCGAGCAGTTTGAGAATGAGTGCGGACTCGCGGAACACTTCGGTGACGAAGCCGGCGGTATCGATGCGATAGACCGCGTTGCCTTGCTTGGCTGCGCCGGTTGTAGAGCGAGCGGATGCGGGCGCTGGGCCGGTGGTACGACGAATGGTCGAGCGCGGTGTGGAAGGCCCTGCCTGCATTTCGCCGGTCTGCCTGGCCTTGGTCAGTCGAGTGCGAATCTCATTGCGAAGCTGATCGTATTGCTCTTGCGTCGGCTCTTTGGTCGGCTCATTCGTGACGCCAGCAAGCTGCGTGTCAGCAGCGCTGCTGTCGCCGGTGCCATCGGGATTTTTCGGTGCGTCGGCAGGCGTCGTCGCTGTGGCATCAGGCTTGGGCGCATCGGTGCCGGTTGTTGCGGCGGGCTTGGTTGCTTTGGGATCTGGCTTGGGTGTGATCGGCAAATCGGGGTTGGCGGGCACGGGCTGAGGCACGGGGGTTGGCCGACCGCCTTCTTTTTCGGAGGCGGCTTCCATGCGACCGGGGCGAGCCTGCTCTGCATCGGCGGTGCCGACATAAACGGTGCCATCGGCAGTGACGAGCAGTGTGAAAATCTCAGGCTCCGCAGCGTCATAAAGTACAAACGGATCAACCTCACCGGTCGGGCTGAGCGTGACGCGATAGACCAGGCCATCGGTATCGGTGCCTACGAACAGCCGCCCCTGTTTATCACGGCCAAGACAAAGCAGATTCGCCTGCACCGTATCGAGAAGCACGCGAACACCCGTGGGCAAAGGCAATTCCTTGACACCCGTGATCGCGGTGGCGTCGCCGGAGGCGGCTTTGTCGGGCTGTTTGTCCTTGCCGTTTTTCTCGTCATCTTTCTTAGGTACCACAGGCACGGCAGGCACAGCAGGTGCCGGGCGGGCCCTGGCGTTGAAGGCTTCGCTCATGTTCACGTGCAGCAGTTTGCCATCGGGGCCGGTGGCGAGATAGACATCGTTCCCATCGACGATGGTGTCCCAGATGTAGCGGATGCCAGGCAGATCGACAACGGTCTTGAGCTGATCGCCATCGAGAATGGCAAGGCGGCTGGTGGTGCCGGAGATGGCCAGAAGCAGCCCGCCATCGGCAGTCTGATCGAGCGCATAAATGTGTTCATTCTCCAGTGCAGCCACCTGCGTGATCTGATCACCACGGCGACGCAGCAATTGCCCGCCGGGACCCGCAGCGATGTAGAGATCGCCGTTAGCGACCAGGCGCATGTCGTAAATAATGTTGACACCCTCGGGCATGGTGCCGACGGTTGCGGTGCTGGAAGCGAGCTTCACATCGCCCAGATTGGTGACGACGATGCCCTCGCTTTCGCCGGGCTCGAAGTCAGCCTGCGTGGTGTGCGTCCACTGTGCGGGCTGAATGGCGAAAGCAGCCGCAGTGACGGCGAGCGTCAGTGCGGCGGAGAGAGCCGACAATCCATCCTTGATGCGAGATCGAGGAGGTACAGGAATGCAGCGGGAGGTAGATGGAGGTAGAGGAAGGTGATGGACGCAAGAGAAATTGTGCGCGGGCTGGTCGCTGGACGAATTTGATGACTCATTCATGGACATATCATTTACTCGTATTGATCGTTGTGATTGCATGTGTGCCACAAATCGTGGCCAAACACACCCGTTCTTTGCCTCTACTTCCGCTGACGACTGATTCATCGTTCGTTCGCCAAGGCGAACGGCTAACTACCTGCCGCGCTATTTTCCTCTGCCTTCCTGTACCTCCTCCACTCCTTCCCCCTCACTTCTGCTTCACCACATCGATTTCAAGCACCACTTCGCCATTCACTGCCGCGTTCATCGGCGTGGCAACCTGCACCCAGTCGGCGAAGAAAGTGGCCTGCGTGTTCTGTGCGGAAGCGATCAGCGCTCGCTTGCTTGAAGGCAGGCGCGGCAGTTCCTGTCGCCCTACCGCGATGCCTGAGGCGGGCAATTGCAGCATGGTGTAGAGCGTATCCTGACGGATGCCCATGATGAGCTTCACCGCGTCATACACATCATCCACACTGGTCGTGTTCATCAGGTGCGGACGGTTCATCACCAGCATGCGATTAAGCGTTCGGCCATCACCGATGGTCAGCATGTACTTCCCATCAGGCAGCGAATCAGGTATCTGAATCTCCACGCGTTTCACTTCACGATCACCGCCGTAGCGCTGAAGCGTGACGGCAGCCTTGATGGTTTCGCCCGGCTCAAAGCTCGTCTTCTCGACGCGAGCGCCCAGCACATTGAGCAATTCCATTTTCTCAGTGACATCGATGGTCAGTTCGATCGATTCGAGGCTCAGTTCGCCATGCGGATTCTGAAGCATCGTCGAGAAAACTGGCACCAGTTCGAACATCAATCGCTGATCAGCACCGGGAGCCATACAGGCGTTGAGTTCGACTTTGCGGTTGCCTTCGAAGGTGGCGCTGCCGCTCATGCGCAGGGTATTGAGGTTGGGCAGGTTCTGGTCAGCGGTGAGGCTTTGCGTGATGACGGCGGCAACGAGCGATGGCGTCAGCCGATCGTGGTGAACGATTTCGTACTTATAAGTTTTCTTGCGGCCGCCCATGTTGATGTGAACGATGGCGGGCGCGGTCTTGAACTTCTTGCCGGGCGCACCAGCGACAGCGGCGGCATCGTCCTGAAGAATGGTGCCTTTAATGACGGCACTTCCGCCGAGCTTGAACGCATTGGACATGCGGGGCACGATGAAATGCACATAGCCCGTGGCCATGGGCATTGCCGAATCGCCCGTGCCAAACATCGGATGGCCAAACGCCAGCACACGGCCATCGGGCAGCACCTCCGTCACCGTACCGGTTGCGCTCAAATCCGCATCACCAAAGGCCAGCGGAATCGAAAGCACACTGCCGGGTTCGAGTTCGATCGCCTTCGCATCGGTATCGGGCGGAGGCAGGCCAATGGTCGTCCCTACCTGCGACTGCATCGGCACAATGCCCATCGGCTCAAGCAGCGGCGCCATCACCTTCGCTAACGCCGCACTGCCCACCGCCATCGGCAGCATCATGCGCACCGGCTTGCCTTCAACATGACTGGCCAAACTGTCAGGCCCGGCAATTCGCAGAGGTACAGCAGAAGCTTCACGCTGGTCGCGCTTATTCCGGGGGTCGCGCTCACTTGCATCATTGATACCCACGAGTTTCCCAAGGCTGCGCGCTCGCCACGTCTCGCTTTCGCCAAGGCCTTCGCTATCCGCATAGCGAAGCAGATCGATGAGCGTTGCGCCGGTGATCGTGGTGCGCGAAGCGCCTTGCGCCTTGGGCACATCTTTCACGCCATCTTTCTCGCCATCTTTCATGTTGTCGATTTTTCCAGCGGTCTCGCGCATCAGTTCGATGGGCTGCACACCGGCGTAGCAATCTTTTGTCCAACCGAAGCCAAAGGCGAAAGCGCCGATGAGCTTGCCGCCTTTGCCCAGGGTGCCAGCTTCTTTCTCTCCCTCTTCAAAGAGATAAATAGGCGAGCCGCTCATGCCTTGCACCGGGCCGGTCTTGAGGAGGCGCGGATCGGTGCAACTGATCCAGATGACACCGCGTTTAGGGGCGAAATCGCGCTGGACGCTGATGACTTCAACGGGGAAGGCTTCGATTTTTGCCCCATGAAAGACAGTCAGGCCGTAGCCTTTCATGCCTACCTTGACCTGATCGATCGGCATGATGGGCGTGAGCTGGCGCACTGCTTGAGCAGTGGCCGGCGCAGCGTCTTGAGCCGCGTCAGCGGCTGGCAGCCAAATCGAATAGGAAAGGAGCAGAAAAAGAAAAGCGAAAAGAAAGGCGTTTTCTCGTAATTTCCTCATTGATGCACAGTAGCCGTTGTGGTTATGATTGACAAGCGTCGCGCAAGGTTTGCACGTAAGTTTGGCAAACCGGGCGATGACAAGATCGAGTTGCAGTCGGCGATGGCGGGACTGGATCGCCGGGTTAGATGGATGGGTGCAGCAGTTGGCGAGCGAAAAATCGTTCGCATGAATCTGATCAAGTTTCTGATTCACATTCTTCTGCATCATGCCGTCTCCCGTTCGAAGCATTCCCATCGGCGCAGTGGCTGGACACTCGGCTTATATATCGGCTTGCTCGTCCTGTGGTTCGCGTGAATCACGGAAACAAGCGAGCAAGTTCCGATATTCCCCGCGTACCTTGGTCCAGTGATCACAAATTCTTTTGCCTGCCGCCTATGAGAGAACACGCTGCGCAAGTGCTTGGCTACACGTTCAAGGATGAATCCGTCCTCGACGCTGCTTTAACTCACGCCTCTGTCGCCGCCACTCGGCTCGACAGCAACGAGCGCATGGAGTTTCTAGGCGATGCTGTCCTGGGCTGGGTCGTCTCGGAATATCTTTATGAAAAGTTCCCCGCCTATCTCGAAGGCGAACTGACCAAGATCAAGAGCGCGGTGGTCAGCCGCCGTGCTTGCGCGAAGATCAGCGAAGAGCTGAGTCTGTGCGCGATGCTCAATCTGGGCAAGGGCATGAGCAGTCGGCCGGAGCTGCCCTCAAGCGTGGCGGCGGCGGTGTTTGAGGCGGTGATCGCGGCGATCTTTCTCGATGGTGGTTTGCGCCCTGCCCGCAAGTTTGTCCTCAAGCATATGAAGCCGCTCATCGATGAGGCCGCACAGTCGAGCCATCAGGAAAATTACAAATCCGCTTTGCAGCATTACGCCCAGAAGCATTTGCCCGCGAATCCGAACTACCTTCTGCTCGATGAAAAAGGCCCGGATCACTCCAAGGCTTTTGAGGTGTGTGTCGAAATCGATGGCCGAAGGTTCACCTCCACCTGGGCCAACTCGAAAAAGGAAGCGGAACAGGATGCAGCGCTGATCGCCCTGCGCGAATTGGAACTGGTCTCCACCAGCGAGCAAGGCACGATCCTCATCCGCGAAGTCGCCAGCGATGGCCTGAGCAGACGCGAACGCAAGCAGCGTCTAAAAGCGGCAGCAGCGCAGGGTGAAAATGCGTTGGATGAGGCGGTGACAGAGAACGGGGATGATTCGACGATGGAGGCCGACATGTCCGCAGAAGACGAAACATGATTGCTAATGAGTTAGCCATTCGCCTTGGCGAACGGAGGCGTGCCTGCCAGTGCCACGCGATACAATGCCAGGCCGCCACGCCTTTCCACAATTTTTAAAGTTTTTGCCCCGTCTCGCCTTTACCATATTGACTGTATGCGAATGTGTCGGTATTGTAGCTTTCGGTATTAAATCCTATCACTCGAACAGGAGGTTCGAATCATGGCACGGATGTCAACTCGCTCGCTATATCCCATTCTCGCACTGCTGCTCATCGCAGCTCACTCTCATTTGACGCCTGCGCTATTCGCGCAGGAGGTGCCCTTTGATGGCATCGTCGCGGAGGATGATGTGAAGGTTCGCGCCGGTGCCGGCCGCACGTTCTACATCGTCGGCTCACTGCCCAAGGGCACGAAAGTCACCGTCGATGAAGTGATCTTCGGCTGGAACAAAGTCGTTCCCGCCGCCGGTGTGCACAGCTACATCTCCAAAGCATTTGTCGATGCCAAAGGCGATGGCAAAGATGGCGTGGTCAACCGCGACCGCGCTCCGGTCAATGCCGCCAGCCTCGATGGCCCCGGCGACAGCTACCGCCATCAGCTCGATCTGGGCAAAGGCGACAGCGTCAAGATCGTCGGCGAAGAAGGCAGCTTCTATAAGATCCTGCCGCCTACGCTCGATGGCACTAAAAAGGCTTATGTCTATCTGCCGCCCGGCTCGGTCCGCCGAGAGGTGGTCGATGTGCCCAAGCCCGCGACACCTGAGATCAAGCCGCAAGTGAAGCCGGAGATCAAGCCTGATGTGACGTCGCCTGAAGTCACCAAACCTGTGCCGCCTGTTACGCCGACAACGCCGACGACACCGGAAGTCAAGCCCGAGATTAAGCCGGAGGTCATCACGCCTGCCGTGCCCACTACGCCAGCTACGCCTGTGACTCCGGAAGTGATTACGCCTGCGGTGCCCGTGACGCCCACGACTCCCACGACTCCCGCCACGCCTGTCGCGCCTGCCGACACCAAGGGCTCGCCGCTGACCCCCGCTGAAATCCTAGGCGTGCCTACCCCGGCATCACTCCAGAAATTTGAAGCCAATCACGAAGCGATCAAGAGCCTTGAAGTGCAGATGAGTGAATCACTGCGTCTGCCCATCGCCAAGCAGCCGATCGATGAACTGCTGGCCGCATATCAGACCGCGACCAACCTGCAAGGCACCACGGCTCAGGACAAATTCGTCTGCCAAATGCGAATTGCTCAGCTCACCCGCATTCAGAAAGTGCAGGCCGCCGTCAAGAGCTCTCAGGTTGACCTGGCCGCTGACCCTGCCGCTGAAAAAGAAAAGCCCCAAGGCCCCGATGCTCAGCGCGCCGCCAACTACAACGCAACAGGCCAGCTCCTGGCGTCGAGCGTTTATGACGGCGTTCGTTTGCCGCAGCTCTTTCGCGTGGTGGAGCCTTCCTCCAACCGCACGATTGTTTACGTGCGTCCCGGCAAGGAATTTGAAACACCCAAAGCTCTCGGCCGGCTCGTAGGCATCACCGGCAAAATTCGCTTTGACTCTTCGCTGAACCTTCGCATCATCGAAGTGGAAAAGCTGGACATCCTCGACATCGCCGAGCCTGCTACCGCGACACCCGCTGCTGCCCCCGCTGTCACCGACAGCGTCACAACGACGATCAAGGTGACCCAAGTCAAGGTGACCGAGTAAGCATCGTTCATTCATCAACGAAAACCAACCCGCAGCAATGCGGGTTTTTTCTTGCGCCACGTCCGCATTTGATTTCCCCGCTCCCCCCTGCAACAATGCCATTGGAAGTCCAAGCCCACGAGCCCGCATCATGCCAGGCTCCACCTCGGGAGCGCCCTCCACCAAAATCTGCATCGTTCTCGTTCTATACTGGTCGGCCCGCCGACCGTAGGCGACGCTCATTAGTCGATGGCCCTATTGCATTCCGCGCCATGCGACTTTGTTTTGACTGGAGATTTTCATGGCCGCCAAGCCTGCGCATCCTGACGAATTCCGAATGAGTTTCGGAGACCACCTCGAAGAACTTCGACACCGTCTCATCAAGGCCATGCTCGGCGTCATGCTCACCGCCGTCATCGCCTTCGCCTACGGCAAAGACGTGATCAGTTGGCTCACGGAACCGCTCATGCGCGCCCAGATCGCCGCCGGCCTCCCGCCGCAGACGATCACCCCCACCGTCACCGCGGGCTTCTTCATCTACATCAAAATTTCTCTCATCGGCGCCCTGATCGTCGCATCGCCCTGGGTGCTTTTTCAGATGTGGAAGTTCGTCGAGGCCGGCCTCTATTCTCACGAACGAAAAGTCGTCTACATCCTCGCCCCCTTCAGCACTGTGATGATGCTGCTGGGCGTGGCATTTATGTATTACGTCATGCTCCCCATCACGCTCGCCTTCCTCCTTTTCTTCGCGGTGGGCTTTGGCCCTGCCGGTGGACAGAGCAAGGACCCGCTCGAATTTCTCACTAACGCCGTCTCGGAGCTTGCGGGAAAGAAGAGCGAAGACGAAACGAAAGATGCACTGATCAAAGATGGCACCACTCAAGATGGCGCGGCCAAGGACGCCACGCTCAAAGATGGCGCAGCGAAAGACGGAAAAGCGCCTGACACCCCGAACATCGAAACACCTGCCAAGCCAGTCGCACCTGACTTGGATGCGATGCCCTTGGCCAGCCGCATTCCGGAATTGGATGCAGATCCCGCGATGCCGCTGCCCGGGCAGGTGTGGGTCAATCGCAAGGAGAACGCGCTGAAGATTCAAGTCGATGGCAAAACACTCGTTGCTTATCTGGCCGTCTCATCGCTGGTGAGCCCGCTGATCGACTTGGCGCAGTACATCGACTTCGTGCTCTTTATGACGCTGGGCATCGTCATCGCGTTTCAAATGCCCGTGGCCATGATGGTGATCGGGTGGACCGGCATCATCACCGCGCAGGCCATCAAGCCTTACCGCAAACACATGTTCTTCGTCTGCTTCTGCCTGGGCGCGATCATCACGCCTTCATCGGATCCACTGAGCATGACCGTGATGGCCACGCCGCTCTACGTGCTCTTTGAACTGGGCCTGCTGCTGATGCACCTGACTCAGCGCAAGCGCAGCGAAGAGGACGAATGGGAAGATGATGATGAGGATGATGACGATGAATGGGAATCCGATGGCGATTCCGATAGCGATGAAGATAAAGATGACAAAAAGAACTGAGATTCATGTGGCACTGGCAGGCCGCTGCTTTGAGCGGTTTGCCAGTGGCGAAACAGAAGAAAATGAGCCCCCGAGACATCAAGCACATCGAGCACACCGAGCACACCGAGCACACCGAGCACACCGAGGAACATACGAAGGCACAGAGGTATCAAGGCACGAAAGGAAGAAATGAATTGCACGTCCAGTGTTCTTCCGATGGTTTGTTCTCTGTATTTCTTGCCTTCCTCAGTGTTCTCGGTGTCTCGGTGGCCAATGCTGCTTTGGTGTTTAGTGAAGCTCAGCTTCCTACTTCCCCTGCCCCTTCTTAAGCACCGGCATATCTGCCTTAATTTCCTTGCGCCACTGATCGAGCTTGGCCTGCATCAGTGCGGCGCGGTCAGGCATTGATTTGGCCAAGTCATTCTTTTCGCCCACATCATCAGCGAGGTTGTAAAGCTCCAACTTGCCATCTTCGAGAAACTCCATGAGCTTCCATGTGCCCATCTGAATGGTGCTGACGGGCGCAGTTCGCCACTGGCCGGTGCCGTAGCCTTCGAGGTAGCCGGGGAAGTGGACGTAGATCGCTTCGCGTTTGAGCTTGGCATCACCATCCTTAAAGAGCGGCACGAGCGAGACGCCATCGAGTGGCTGCTTGGGCTTGGGCGTGGGAGCGCCAGCCAGTTCGAGGAAGGTCGGGTAGATATCGACGTGAATCGAAGGCTCATTGCAAAGGGAGCCGGGCGCAATGTGGCCGGGCCAGCGGACGATCATGGGCACGCGCGTGCCGCCTTCGTAGAGCATGCCTTTGCCGCCGCGCAGGGGTGCGTTGCTCGTGACGCCTTTGCCGCTGATTTCGCCGTAGCCGCCGACGCCGCCGTTGTCACTGGCGAAGATGAGCACGGTGTTGTCAGCGAGTTTGAGTTCATCGAGCTTGGCCATGACTCTGCCGACGCTTTCGTCGATGCTCTTGATCATCGCCGCATAAACAGGATCATCGTGGCCGCCGCTGCCTTGCTTCTCTTTGAACTTGGCGATGAGATCTTTCTTGGCGTGGTAAGGCGAGTGCACGCCGAAGTGTGGCAGGTAGAGAAAGAACGGGCGATCTTTGTGGCGCTCGATGAAATCAACCGCTTTGTCCGTCAGCCAGTCGGCGAGATAAGCATCATCAGGATGATCGACAGCGGGCTGAGTTTGGAAATTGAAGTGTTTGCCGTTGGATGTGATCGCTTCATCGAAGCCGCGCTGTCTGGGATGGTACGGGCCGTTTTCTCCCAGGTGCCACTTGCCGAACATGCCAGTCGCATAGCCCCCGGCTTTGATCTGGTCCGCGATGGTCTTGCGATCCAGCGGAAGCTTCGTGATATTTTCGGGCACTTGCATTTTTCGCTGCGCTGCATTGCCGCGCTCGAGCGTGTTCACGGTATAGACCCCGGTGCGCGGCGGATACTGCCCGCTCATCAGCGCAGCACGCGTCGGGGCGCAGTTCTGACAGTTGTGATAGTGCAGAAACTTCATGCCCTGCTGGGCGAGCTTGTCGATGCTGGGCGTGTCGTAATACTTCGACCCCATGCAGCCCAGATCGGTGTAGCCCAGATCATCGGCGAGGATGTAAATGATGTTGGGCTTTCTCGCCTCGGCAGCAGGCGCAGCGGAGATGAACAGCATGCTCAGGAACATGACCAATGCAGCGCGAATCAACATGAGAAACCTCCGGTGGAGATCGTGAGGCAAAGAGAAATTCGTTTTTACCACGAAGGCACGAAGACACGAAGTTTGGAAAGCATGAAGGCATGGATTTAAGTCCTGATGATTTCCTTCGTGTCTTCGTGCCTTCGTGGCAAAAACGGAATCAGTATCGGTCATCGCATTTCGACGGTGAAAACAATGCGCAACCGTCGCGATCCAGCGATCACTTGGCGCTGCTCTTTTTTTCTTCGGGACGCCACTGCGGTTTTGCTTCGGGATGCGTTGCGAGAATGGCGCGAAGCTCGGCGACGACCTTGGGCTTTTCACTCGCCAGATTCTTCGTCTCCAGCGGATCTGATTCGTAATCGTAAAGTTCAAACTCCGCAGTCTCCGCCGAGTCACCAGGCTTTTTCCATTCCACCAGACGATAACGCTCCGTGCGAATAGCCCGGCCAAGGCGACCGCCACGCGGATAAACATGAATGATCGAATCGCGCGTGGACTTGGTTCCATCCTTGAGCACCGACGCAAAGCTCTTGCCATCAATATTCTTGGGCGGTTCGATGCCCGCCAGTTCGCAGAAGGTCGGATAGATGTCCACGGTTTCTACGAACGCAGAAGTGCGCGTGCCAGCCTTGGTCACACCGGGCACTGACATGATCAGCGGAATGCGGGCAGCCTGTTCGTAGTTGGTGTGCTTGCACCACATGCCATGATCGCCCAGGTGCCAGCCGTGATCGCCCCAGAGCATGATGATGGTGTTCTTGTCCTGACCGGTGCGCTCCAGTTCATCAAGCACTCGGCCAAGCTGTGCATCCATGTAACTGACACAGGCGTAGTAGCCGTGGATGAGCGTGCGCTGAAGATCATCAGGCAGAGCGCCTTTGCCGGGAATGTCTTTGTAGTTGCGAAGCTCGCCGCCAAACTGCGGGGCGTAGCTGGGCGCACCGATGGGCGGCTCACGAAACTCGGCGAGTTTCAGATCAGCAGCGTTGTACATGTCCCAGTATTTTTTAGGCGCACAAAACGGCAAGTGAGGCTTGAGAAAACCCACCGCAATAAAGAACGGCTCGCCGGACTTCTCCTTCGCGGCTCGCAATCGAACAATCACTTCATCAGCGATTTTGCCATCGCCATAGACGTTGTCCTTCACATCTGCGTTTTCATACGCCGCGCCGCGCGGCAGATTGGCGGGACTCTTGTTGGCGAATAACGCATCTTCGCGGCTGATTTCGGCATTGTTTTCTTTCAAGGCGTAGCCGATGGATTTGGCTTGAAAATGCGGCACGCTCCAAGATCGAGCGTCTTCGGTGTTGCCGTGGCCTACGTGAAAAATCTTGCCCATCGCTTGCGTGCGGTAGCCTTGCGATTTGAAAAGCTGTGGCAGCGTGATCGCATCAGGCATGGCCTTGCGGAAATTGGTGGAGAGGTCGTAGATGCCCAGCGTCTGCGGGCGGTAGCCGGTGAGCAGCGTGTTGCGCGAAGGAGAGCAGACCGCCTGATTGCAGTAGGCCCGATCGAAGATCATGCCGCGAGCAGCAAGACGATCGAGATTGGGTGACTTGGCGATCTTGTCGCCGTAGCAACCGATGAGAGGCTTCAGATCATCAACGCAAATGAAAAGTACATTGGGCTTCTCGGCTGCGATGGTCACGCGAGTCAGCAGGAGCATGAAGAACAGAGCGAGTGCGAAGTGTTTCACGCGGAACCTTTCAGGCACTGGATAATCTGGCGATGGATAATCAACATGGCGAACCCGAGGCGCGTAGCAGAATGCACATCATCACTCCAGATCGGGCGGTTGTCAAGGTGTGACGCCGCCGCGCTGAATGTGTTTGCGAAGAGCGCTGCTCAGATCGCGCACGATGGCGGGTTCCTTGGTGATGACGTTGTTCTTTTCCTGCGGGTCGTCTTTGAGGTTGTAGAGTTCCATGGGTTCGTAAGCCGAATTATGCATGAGCTTCCAATCACCACGGATGATCGCTTCGTAGCTTTTGCCGCCGTAGCGGGTGTTGCCTTCACGGCGAACGAAGTAAAGCTCGCGCGGCTTGCCCTTGATTTCTTCGCCGCGCAGCACCGGGAGCAGGCTCACTGCATCCATATCCGAAGGAGCCTTGACACCCGCCAGTTCGAGAGCCGTGGCGAAGATGTCGAAGGTCAGGCCGGTGTAATCGCTTTCGCTGCCGGGCTTGATGTGGCCGGGCCATGTGGCGATGAAAGGCACGCGCAGGCCGCCGTCGTAATGGCTCTGTTTGCCGTCGCGCCAGGGGTCGTTGTTCTGTGCATGAGGCAGCGAGCCGCCGTTGTCGGAGGTGAAGACGACGAGCGTGTTCTTGTCCTGTCCAGTGGCTTTGAGCGAGGCGAGAACTTTGCCGATGCAGTCGTCCATGTGTTCGACGAGTGCGATGTTGAGCGCCCGATTCTTGGGCACATCAGGCAATCGCTTCTTCACGCGCTCAAGCCAGTCAGCAGGCGGCTCAATGGGAAAGTGCGGCGCGTTGTACGCCAGATAAAGAAAGAACGGCTGCTTTTCTTTGGCCCTTGCGCCGATGTAATCGATGGACCATTGCGTGAAGAGATCAGAAGCGTGGCCTTTGGGGTCGATGACTTCCTGATTGTGCCGCATAAAATTCTGTCCACCGCGGCGATGGGTGTAGTAGCTGTCCATCATGTCGCCGAGGAAGCCATGGAAGAAATCGAAGCCGCGCTGATTGGGCGTGTTGGGTGCAGCAAGACCCAGATGCCACTTGCCGACGATGGCGGTGTGATAGCCGCTGTCGTGAAGATGATTCGCCAGCGTCGGCGTCTTGGGATCGAGATAGCCCCATGAATCAGCGGGCTGTGTGCGAATGACGCCGGGCACCCCCACGCGGTCGGCATAGCGCCCCGTCAGCAGCGCTGCACGCGTAGGCGAACAGACCGTGCAATTGGCACGCATCGTCGTAAAGCGCATGCCTTGCCTAGCGAGCGCATCGATGTGCGGCGTCTGGATGTCCGCATCGCGATAGCAAGAGACATCGCCAATGCCCAGATCGTCGGCGAGGATCACGAGGATGTTGGGCGCGGCGGTTTTAGTTTCATCAGCACGGGAGCCGGTGGCGCAAGCGATGACGATGACGATGACGAGCGAGAGAAAAGCGGAGAGCCTGCGTAGGCTCTGAGTGGAGCTGGTCATGGAAGGAATCTCCTAGTGGACTTAGCGCGGTGAATCATCGCGTGGTTTTGCTTAGACCAATTCGCTGATGACCTGGCCGGTGGTGACGAGAAACTGCGGACGGCCTTTGGGATCGGTGATGGTGGTGTGAGCCGTGTCGATGCCCAGATTGTGATAGAGCGTGGCGATGACATCCTGAAAGTGTACGGGGCGATCCTTGGGTTCACCCGCCCAGCGATCGGTGGAGCCGATGACCTGTCCCGCCTTGATGCCGCCGCCAGCGATCATCGCGGGAGAGACATTAGGCCAGTGATCGCGGCCGCCGCTTTTATTGATCTTCGGAGTTCTGCCAAACTCACCCCACACCACGACCGTCACATCATCGAGCATGCCGCGCTGATCGAGATCGGTGATGAGCGCATGCAGGCCAGTATCGAGAATGGGCAGCAGTTGCCGCATGCGCGGATAGTTGCTTGAGTGAGTATCAAAGTCACTGAGCGAAACACTGACGCAGCGCACGCCTGCTTCGACGAGCCTTCGCGCCAGGAGAAATTTGCGTGCCGCATCGGGGCCTTCGCTGGTTTCAAATCGCTGCACGCCATCCTTGGCAGGTGTGTAGCGAGCGACGATGCGCGGGTCTTCCTTCGAGAGGTCTAGTGCGTCGGCAAACTTGCCGGAGGTGAGAATGCCAATCGCCTGTTGATTGAAGCGATCCATGGCATCCATCATGCCTGATTCATCGACGTGGCGTTTGATGCGATCCAGCGAATGGAGCAGCCGTTGACGATCGCGCAGACGATCAAGCGTCAGGCCAGCGGTGAGCGTCAGTTCGGTGGCGTGATGTGCGCCGCGGGCGGCCAGTTCTTTCTTCATGCCCTCTTCGAGAGGCCGTTCAAACATGGCATCCATGTTGGGGCGAAACGGGCGATAAGCAGGGCCAAGGAAACCGGGGCGAGCGCTGTCGCGCACAAGCGGGCGACCTTGCATGATGTCCACAAAGGCGGGCACGGAATCGGTGGGTTTGCCCAGCAGCTTGGCGACGACGCTGCCCATCGCGGGCCTGCCGCCCATGGATTGCATATCTTTTTCATCGAAGCCTGACTGCGTCTGGAAACCGTGATGCTGACCGATGGAGCCGATGAGCGAACGGATAAAGGCGAACTGATGAGCGATGGTGGCGAGCTTGGGCATCAGCTCGCAAATGTGGAAACCGGAGAGGCTGGTCTTGATGGGGAGAAACTCGCCGCGCACTTCAACGGGGCCATCGGGTTTCATGTCGATGGTGTCCATCTGTGGCGGGCCGCCATCGAGATGAATATTGATCACTGATTTCTGCGAAGAGCCACGACCAGCCGCCGCTTCAGCGCGCAGCAGGCTGGGCAGTGAAAGACCGGAGAGCGCACCAGTCAGACTCAGCGCACCGATACGCAGGCCATCACGTCGAGTGATGCCATCGCACTGGCGAAATGTTGAGCCTTGGATGGTAAGCATTTTCATATTCCCCTCCCTCTTAGGGAGAGGCTAGGGGAGGGTCGAGTGCTCGATGAAACTTACACAAAACGTAGCGCATTCTTTCTTCGTCAATCCAAACCTCCCCCTGCCCCTCCCTAAAAGGAAGGGGAATTCAAACCCAATGCGCCTGCCCGCAACATCACTCCAACATACCTTCATTGCCGTAGAATCAAAAGAGTAACATGAGGGCCGGATTCAAATCAGATTCAATGGTGTTCATCGCTGGCACCGATGGCCTGACCGTTTGATTTCCTGTAAACCCTATCGGCAAGCTCTGCGCGGTTCGCGCCACAATCTGCCACCACGAAAGTTGCCCATGAAAAGCACCATTCTGGCATTGACGATCTTTGCCATTTTTCACGCAGCTGCACACGCCGAAATTACCCGCCCCAACATCGTCGTGATCCTCGCAAATGATCTGGGCTATGGCGATGTCAGTTGCTACAACGATCAGTCGAAGGTCGCTACGCCGCACATCGACATGCTCGCCAAGCAAGGCCTGCGCTTCACCGATGCTCACTCGCCATCGACCGTGTGCACACCTTCGCGCTACAGCCTGCTCACCGGGCAGATGGCCTTTCGCATCAACTACCGCGGCGTGTTCGTCGGCACCGGTGGGCCTTGCCTCATCAAAGAAGATCAACTCACGCTTCCTCAAATGCTGCGCGATCAAGGCTACGCCACCGCGCTCATCGGCAAGTGGCACGTCGGCCTCACGTTCCTCGACAAGGATGGAAATCGCATCGTCAAAGGCGGCATCGAAGGCGTCAACCTCATCGACTACAACCGCGCCATTCCCGACTCACCCATCCATCGCGGCTTCGATCATTTCTTTGGCACTGCCTGCTGCCCGACCACCGATCATCTATACGCCTACATTGCTGGCGACCGCATTCCTGTCCCGCCCACGCAAATGCTCGACAAGAGCAAGCTGCCCAATCACGAACTGTCCCACGACAACCGCATGGGCATGGTCGCACCGGATTTTGATCTGGAAGAAGTGGATCAAGTGTTCCTCAAGAAGAGTCAGGCTTACATGCGCGAGCATGTGCAGAAGCATCCGGACAAGCCGTTCTTTCTGATGCACTCCACGCAGGCGGTGCATCAGCCTTCATTCCCCGGCCAGGCCTTCAAAGGAAAAACAAAAGCAGGGCCGCACGGCGACTTCATTTTTGAACTCGATGATGTCGTCGGTCAGCTCATGAAGACACTCGAAGAACTGAACATCGCCAAGAACACACTCGTCATCGTCACCAGTGACAACGGCCCGGAGATTGATGCGGTGGTCAACATGCGAACGCAGTACCAGCACGATGGTGCCCGCCCTTGGCGCGGCATCAAGCGCGATCAATGGGAAGGTGGCCACCGCGTGCCCCTGATCGTGCGCTGGCCGGCGCGGGTGAATGCGGGCACGATCAGCAATCAGCCGGTGAGCCTGACCGATGTGATGGCGACCTGTGCAGCGATCACCGGCGCGAAGCTGCCCGATGATTCTGCGCAGGACAGCTTCAATATGTTGCCGGTGCTGCTGGGCGAAGCGGGCGACAAACCGATCCGCCCTTATCTTCTTCAGCAGACGATGAACCTCTCGCTGGCGATTCGTCAGGGCCCTTGGAAATATCTCGATCATCGCGGCTCAGGTGGCAACAACTACGAGCGCAGCGAGTTGCAGAAGTACGCACTGAAAGAAACAGCACCGCAAGCGCCGGGCCAGCTTTTCAATCTGGAGAAAGACCCGGGCGAGACGACGAATCTTTATTTCGAAGAGCCGCAGCGCGTGAAGGAATTGAAAGCGCTGCTGGAGGAAACGAAAGCGAGTGGCCGTAGCCGTCGGTGATGAAATTGCGATAAGACCGTGCCCAAAGCGTATGTTTTTCTCAGGAGTATCCAGCGTGATGTCAGGTTCCTTGAACGTAATAAGCGCGAATGTGATAACCGCGAAGTTCATTCGCTTCCTGCTAGCGAGTTGCATCTTGTTTTGCGGCTGGTGCATCTCTGCGCAGCCAGTACGTGCCGAGACAACCAAGCCCAATATCGTGATCCTCTACGCCGACGACCTGGGCTACGGCGATGTGCAATGCTACAACCCTGAGCGCGGCAAGATTCCCACGCCTCACATCGATCGCCTGGCCACGCAAGGCATGCGATTCACCGATGCTCACTCCTCCTCGGGTGTCTGCTCGCCTTCACGCTACACGCTACTCACCGGTCGCTACCACTGGCGCTCGCGCCTGCAAGGCGGCATCGTCGGCCTCTGGGAGCGCCCGCTCATCGCAGCCGACCGCATGACCATCGGCACACTCGCCAAACAGCAAGGCTACAAGACCGCCTGTATCGGCAAGTGGCACCTGGGCTGGGATTGGCCGATTCCGCAAGCGGAAGCTGCGCTTTTCAAACAGACGCCCAAGGGCGATGCCGCGCCTGAGCCCAAACAACTGGCGGTTTGGAAAGAGGTGTTCACTCAGCCCATCGCCGGCGGCCCCATCACGCGCGGCTTCGATACTTACTTCGGCACCGATGTCCCCAACTGGCCGCCCTACTGCTTCATCGAAAACGATCGCACCGTCGGCATCCCCGACCACTTCCTGCCGGGGCAACTCATCGGCAACAACCTCGCCAGCAAGCAAGGGCCTGCCATTGAAAATTGGTCACTCGAAAACATCCTACCCACGCTGGGCAATCGTGCTGTCAAATTCATCAACGAACAGGCAGCACGCAAGGAACCCTTCCTCCTCTATCTGCCCTTCACTTCGCCGCACACGCCTCTGGCTGTCGGCGACTCGTGGAAAGGCAAGAGTGGCCTGGGACGCTTTGGCGATCTGGTGATGGAGACCGATGCTGTTGTCGGCCAGGTGCTCGCCGCGCTGGATGAAAAGAATCTGACGAAGGACACACTCGTCATCTTCACCAGTGACAACGGCTGCGCCCCCTACATCGGCGTGAAAGAGATGGAAAAAGCAGGCCACTATCCGAGCGGGCCTTTGCGTGGATATAAATCCGATGTGTGGGAAGGTGGCCATCGCGTGCCCTTCATCGTGCGCTGGCCCGCCGTTGTGAAGCCCGGCTCGGTTTCAAATCAGCTCGTCCATCAAGCCGATCTCATGGCCACCTTCGCCGATGTACTGGGTGCCAAGCTTCCTGAAGATGTAGGCGAAGACAGTTTTAGCCTGTTGCCGCTGCTCAAAGGAAGCGACAAGCCCGTGCGCGAAGATGCAGTTTCATGTGGGATCGGTGGTATGCCTGCTTTTCGTGTAGGTTCATGGAAGCTGATTCTTGGCCCCGGATCAGGCGGCTGGTCGCCAGGCAAAGAAGACGGCGCGGTTCAGTTGTACGATCTTTCCAGTGATATGGGTGAATCCAAAAACCTCGCATCCGCAGAGCTACAGCGCGTGGCGAAGATGCGCGAGCAATTTGAAAGCGTGATTCAGCAAGGGCGAAGCAACGAAGGCCCGCCGCAGAAAAATGATGTGACTGTCAAACGATTCGCTGCTGAAAACGACACCCCCAAGACCAAGGGCAAGAAGAGCAAATGAACAAACTCATCACCCGTTTTTTTTCGCTACTGATCGCGCTACTGCTGACCGCATCGCTCTCAGCAGCGCCATCGAGCAAGCCCAACATCATCTACATCCTCGCCGATGACCTGGGCTACGGCGATGTGAAATGCCTCAATCCCCAAGGCAAAATCGCCACGCCGCATCTGAATTCACTTGCCGCGCAAGGCATGATCTTTACCGATGCTCATTCCAGTTCTGCCGTGTGTACGCCCACGCGCTATGGCATCCTCACCGGTCGCTACAACTGGCGCACCCGTCTTCAGAGCGGCGTGCTCGGCGGCTTCTCCGCGCCGCTCATCGCGGAAGATCGCCTCACTGTCGCTGCCATGCTCAAGCAGCAAGGCTACGCCACCGCCTGTGTCGGCAAGTGGCATCTGGGTATGAACTGGCCACTCAAAGACAACGGCAACGCCGATGACCAAGGCAACTTCGGCGGGGCCTACAAAGACGCATGGAAAATTGATTACACCAAGCCCATCACGCGCGGGCCTAATGATGTGGGATTTGATTATTACTTTGGCATCAGCGCCTCGCTCGACATGCCACCTTACATGTTCATTGAAGATCGCAAGGCAGTGAAAGTTCCCACCGTGACCAAAGCGCTGTGGGCAGGTCGCTCAGGGCCAGCGGTGGAGGATTTCAAACTCAACGAAGTCTTGCCCGCCTTCACCGCCAAGGCTGTGGGCTTTATTGAAAAGCAGGCCGCTGCCGCGAAAGAGGGCAAGCCGTTTTTCCTTTACATGCCGCTGAACTCGCCGCACACGCCCATTGCTCCAAGTGATAAATGGAAAGGCAAAAGTGGCATCAGCGAATACTGCGACTTCGTGATGGAAACCGATGATGCCGTGGGCCAGGTCATCGCAGCTGTGGACAAAGCGGGACTCACGCACAACACGCTCATCATCTTCACCAGTGACAACGGCTGCTCACCGCAGGCCAACTTCGCCGAGCTTGCGAAACACAACCACGATCCCAGCGGCGAATTTCGCGGACACAAAGCAGACATCTTCGAAGGCGGGCATCGCGTGCCCTTCATCGTCCGCTGGCCCGTCACCATCAAGGCGGGTTCCACCAGTGCCCAGACCGTCTGCCTGACCGATTTCATGGCCACGGCTGCCGCGATCCTCAATGTTAAGCTGCCTGACAACGCAGGTGAAGACAGCGTCAGCCTTTTGCCCGCCTTCACAGGTAGCGCAGACAAACCGCTGCGCGAAGCAACCGTGCACCACTCCATCAACGGCTCCTTCTCCATTCGCCAGGGCCAGTGGAAGCTCACGCTCTGCGCAGGCTCGGGCGGCTGGAGCGATCCCAAGCCTGGCAGCAAAGGCGAAAACGATCTGCCTGCCATTCAGCTTTACGACCTGAGCAGCGACATCGGCGAAACAAAAAACGTGCAGGCCGATCATCCGCAAGTCGTCGCCAAGCTTCGCGCGTTGCTTGAGTCCTATGTCGAGCAAGGCCGCAGCACACCCGGTGCCACGCAGAAAAATGATGCCAATATTAAACTCATTAAGGGCAAATGAAGCGCGACTGCGCAGCGTGTCATTGCGTTCTGACATGAAGGTGCCACCTGACCGGCCCTGCCCCTACAATGAACTGATGTTGCGATGGATTCACGATCTGAAAAGACGCCGGCTTGAGCCGGAGCTGATGGATGACCCCGCGCTCGCGCTGCCAAGTCATCACGCAGCACTGGGCGGGCTTGAGCGCATCAACCGCTTGAGCTTTTCCATCCGTCGCATCTGGAATCCCATCGCAGCGCTGGCCCGAAAGCATCCTGAGCAGACGATCAAAGTCCTCGATGTGGCGACCGGGGCGGGCGACATTCCCATTGGCCTCTGGCAACGGGCCCATCGCGCAGGCCTGAACATTGAGGTCGCCGGCTGCGATGCGAGTGATCGCGCAATTCAGTTCGCACAGAACCGTGCAAAGGCGCACAAGGCTGATGTTCACTTCTTTCAAATCGATGCTGTGGCGCAGCCGTTGCCCGAGGGTTATGACGTGGTGACATGCAGCCTTTTTCTTCATCACCTTCAAGAGCATCACGTCATCGCCCTGCTCGCAGCCATGTCCAAAGCTGCTGCGAAAATGATCGTGATCAGTGATCTGAATCGCACCGCAATGGGCTACGCGCTGGCAGTGGTAGTCACCCGCTTACTAACGCGCTCGAAGGTGGTACACACCGATGGCCCGCTTTCTGTCGCCGGTGCTTTCACGATGGAAGAGGCGCATCGGCTCGCACAAAAAGCTGGCCTCGCCGGTGCTTCACTGCACAGAATATTTCCCAGCCGCTGGCGACTGATCTGGCATCGGGAGACGTCATCATGACGACGCCCTTGAAGCCTTCACTCTCACTCGACGCGGCGGCAGCAACGACATGGGACGCGATCATTATCGGCGCTGGTGTCGCCGGTGCTTCGTGTGCCTATCTGCTTAGCTGCGCCGGAGTCAGGACGCTGCTTGTTGATAAGGCTCAGTTTCCCCGTGCCAAAGTGTGTGGCTGCTGCATCAACAGCAGCGCGATTCATTCTCTTGACGCGATGGGTCTGGGTGATGTGCTGACGAGCTGCGGCGCCATCCCGCTGACGAATGTGAAACTGATGGCGCGTCATCGCCAAGCGATTGTCGCGGCGACGCTGGGTGTATCGCTTTCGCGCAGCGCGATGGATGCAGCGATCATCAGTCGTGCAGTAGAGCGTGGCGTCAGCTTTCTGCCGGAGGTGATGGCACAGGTTGAGAACGTCGAGCAGGACGGACGCATCGTGACACTGCGGCGCGGCGAGCAGCAGGTTCGCGTGAGCGCTTGGGTCGTCATCGCCGCCGACGGCCTTGGTGGTCGCTCACTCGATTCATCTGAAGCAAAGCAAGTGACGATCAACGCGCACTCGCACATGGGCATCGCCACGATCATGAGCGCAGCCCCCACGATTTGCGAGAAGCATCAAGTGCTCATGGCGTGCAGCAGCGCAGGCTACGTCGGCCTAGTTCGGCTCGAAGATGATCAGCTCAACATTGCCTGCGCTCTTGCCCCAGCATTCATCAAAGAACAAGGCGGCCCGGCCGGCGCCGTCATCGCCACGCTGGCCAGTGCTGATTCTGCTTTGTGCGATGCGCTCGCGCCATCACTTAAACAAGCTTTATGGATGGGCACCGGACTACTCACGCGCCGTCGATCAATCCCCGCAGCAGAGCGGATCTTCGTGCTCGGCGATGCTGCGGGCTATGTCGAACCCATCACCGGCGAAGGCATGGCGTGGGCACTTCGCGGCGCAGCGCTGCTGGCACCGATTGCCCAAAACGCTGCGAAAAACTGGCACGAATCGCACGCCGCAAAGTGGACGCAGCTTCACCAATCACTCATCACCAAACGGCAACTCTCTTGCCGCGTGGTGTCATCAATTCTGCGAAAGCCCCTGCTCACCCGCTGCATGCTCAGCTTCGCGAAACTCTGGCCCCGCATCGCCGCAAGGTGCATCGAACGCATGCACGCACCGCTACGCACAGGAGAAAGAACATGAACATCCATCTGCTATCCATCGGCACCGCCCTGCCAACTCACGGCATCGAGCAAACCCTCTCCGCCACGCTCGCCGCCACGCGCGGTGGCAACGACCAAGGCTCATCGCGCCTGCTGCCTGCGCTCTATCGTCGCAGTGGTGTGAAGTTTCGCTCCAGTGTGCTGCTCGATGATGATCGCGGCCTAGAAGAGAGTCAGGACTTTTTTCCGCCTGCCCTTGATGGCGAAGACAACGGCCCCACCACAGCGCAGCGTATGCAACGCTATCAAGAAGAAGCCGCACCCCTGGCGATCAAGGCTGCACACGAAGCCATCGCATCATCGAAGATCGACCGTGCTGCCATTGCTCATCTGATCACTGTCTCCTGCACAGGATTTGCAGCGCCGGGCGTGGACATCACCCTCATCAAACAACTGGGACTCTCGCCCACCATCAGTCGCACGCACATCGGCTTCATGGGTTGCCATGGCGCATTCAACGCCCTGCGCACCGCCTCCGCACTGGTGCATCAATCCAATGCGCCTGCACTGATCTGCGCGGTGGAATTATGCTCGCTGCACTTTGCGTACGGCGCGAGTCCGCAGCAGATCGTTGCCAACTCGCTCTTTGCCGATGGCGCGGGCGCAGCCATCCTCGCGCCAGCCGCACCCACCGATGATGCTTGGAACATTCAAGCGCACGGCTCGTGCCTCATGCCCGACAGCGAAGACGCGATGTCCTGGACCGTCGGCAACCACGGCTTCGCCATGACGCTCTCGCCGCAGGTGCCTCACCTCATCACAGCCAATCTGAAACCTTGGCTTTCGCAGTGGCTGGCGCAGCAAGATCTTTCCATTGAGGCCATCAAATCCTGGGCGGTGCATCCCGGCGGGCCACGCATTCTTGATGCGGTCGCAGAGCCGCTGAATCTGCCTCGCGAAGCACTGGCCGATTCGCTTGAAGTGCTATCGACCTGCGGCAATATGTCTTCGCCCACGATCCTGTTTATTCTCGATCGTCTGCGCAAGCGCCAAGCGCCACGGCCATGTGTCGCTCTTGGATTTGGCCCCGGCCTTGCCATCGAAGCAATGCTGATTCGCTGACGTATTGCCCAGCAATTGCTTCACGCAAAAATTGGGAATGACGAACCAAGGGTAGGCGCATCGCCGTAATTCAGTACGATGATGAATCACAGCACTCTCGTCGGGGTGCTCCCAGTGGCCTCGAAACAGAAAGGGATTCGCATGCGATTGAACTCGCTTCTTTCTTTGTCCGTCATGATGATGGCGATGGTGCTTTTGATGAGCGGCAACAGCTTTGCCCAAGATCAGTGGGTGGTCTATGAGCCAACCGCTGGCCACAAGGGCGTTGGCGCCGGCAAGCACATCGTGCTCATCTCCGGCGATGATGAATATCGCTCCGAAGAAGCTCTGCCGCAGCTTGGCAAAATTCTCACGACGCATCATGGCTTTAAGTGCACGGTGCTGTTCCCCATCGATCCCAAGACCGGCGAAATCAAGCCTGATCATCAGACCAATATCCCCGGCACTGAAGCGCTCAAGACCGCTGACCTCATGATCGTCGCCCTACGCTTTCGCAACCTGCCTGATGAACAGATGAAGCCGATCGATGATTACCTGATGAGCGGCAAGCCTGTCATCGGTCTTCGCACTGCGACGCATTCCTTCAACGGCCTCAAGGGCATCTACGCAAAATACAATTGGGGCTTTAACGATCCCGAAAAAGTATGGACGCAGGGATTTGGCAAGCTGGTGCTCGGCGAAACCTGGGTCGCGCACCATGGTGGGCACAAGACTGAAGCATCGCGCGGCATCATCGTCGAAAGTGAAAAGTCTCACCCGATCAATCGCGGCCTCAAGGATGGCGATGTCTGGGGACCTGCTGACACCTACACCGTTCGCCTCCCGCTGCCTGGCGACTCCAAGCCGCTGGTGCTCGGACAGGTCACCAAGCGAAAAGGCCCGCAAATCAAGGATGATCCGTTCTTTGGCCTGCGCCCTGATGATGAAGCTGTTGAAGGTGACAAACGCAACAACCCGATGATGCCCATCGCCTGGACCAAGAGCTACCAACTGCCCGACGGCAAAAAAGGGATGGCCTTCACCACGACGCAAGGCGCGGCCACTGATCTCGTGGCTGAGGGTACCCGCCGACTGGTGATCAATGCTGTGTATCACCTGCTGAGCATCGAAGTGCCCGAGGGCGGCACGAAGGTGGATGTGGTGGGTGAATTCAAGCCCACCGCGTACGGCTTTGGCAATTACCTCAAAGGCACGAAGCCGTCGTTGTATGAAATGAAGTGAGACCTGTGGCACTGGCAGGCCGTCGCTCTGGACGGTTTGCCAGTGGTGTCTTCGCGCTATCCCTAATTCGCCGCAGGCAAACCGCTCAAAGCAGCGGCCTGCCCGTGCCACACTTTTTTATACGTTTTTTCAGAATCGATCAGGCGATAGCAGCGACAAATCAATCTTCGGTTTGTCACCTGTGGCAATCTGCGACACCAGTTTGCCACTGATCGGCGCAAGGCTCAAGCCCATCATCGCGTGAGCCGTGGCGATGATGACATTTTCATATCGCTTGGTGCGTCCCATGTAAGGCAGGCCATCGGGCGAACATGGCCGCAGCCCGCGCCAAGGCTCGATGCCGGCGAAATCACTCACCTGAAAATTTGGAAAGTAGCGCGGCGCTGCTTCGATGATGCCTTGCACGCGCTGCGGCGAAATCTTCTCACTGAGACCCGCAATTTCCATCGTGCCTCCGAATCGCAGCGCACCACCCATCGGCGTCACCGCGACGCGCGCTTCGGTGAGAATCGAACAAATCTGAGGCTGTTCGCGTGGCTTTTCCAATGTCAGACTGTACCCCTTGCCCGCCTGCATCGGTAGCGAAAGACCAAGCTGCTTGCCGATGCCCGTCGTCCATGAACCGCCTGCGAGAATGACTTCATCAGCAGCAATGTCGCCTTGCGTGGTACGCACGAGCTTGACCCGGCCGCTGTCATGATCGAATCCGGTCACTGTCGCGTTCCACAAAAATGTCGCGCCGCCTGCGGTGAGTCGTGATTGAAACTGGGCCATCAGTTTGTCAGGCGAGAGATGACAGTCGCGCGGAAAGAAGACGGAGCCTTGCACATCCATCTGCACATCGGGATCGAGCTTCGCGGTGGAGCTTGCATCGTGTACCTGTGCGGGGATACCCAGCGCGTTGGCTTTGTCAGCGGTGTGTGATTCTTCATCGAGCGCGTGCTGCGTTTTGCAGAGCATGAGCAACCCGTGGCGCTTGAGCTCGAACGCATCGCCCCACTGCGAGGCGAGTTCTTCATAAGCAGCGCGGCTGGCCAGATGGAGATCGCGCAAGAGCGGCGCACTGCGTTCGACATGCGCTTTAGTTGATGAGCGCCAGAAACGAAACGCCCAGGCGAGCAGGTCCCATGACAATCGCGGCTTAATGTAAAACGGCGAGCGCGGATTCCACATCCACTTGAGGCCCAGCGCGACCATGCCGGGCGCTGCGAGCGGAACGAAATGGCTGGGCACGATCATGCCGGCATTGCCGAAGGAGCAGCCGGTGCGGTGAGCAGAATTGCGATCGATGATGGTGACGCGCAGGCCCCGCTCCTGGCAGTAGTGCGCACAGGACAGACCGATGACGCCGCCGCCGATGATGACCACGTGCTTGCTCATGTCCCGCTCAGTTCCCACTTTGTTCCGTGCGAATTCCCCAGCAAAACGGGTCATTTTCATTCAGTAGCAAAGTCGCTTCCGCATTTACAAAAGCGCGGCCTTGGATGGTGGGCAGGATGCTGCCCTTGCTTTGATCGTGCCAGACAAAGCTGCCGGTGAGCGTGGTGGAGACGATCGATTCCTGTTGCCAGAGTTGACCGGGTTTCACTTTGCCATCGGCGGCGAGACAGGCGAGTTTCGCGCTGGTGCCTGTGCCACAAGGCGAGCGATCATAGGCTTTGCCGGGGCAGAGGACGAAGCTTCGCGAGTGAGCACGGGGCGAGTTGCCTTGCGGCAACTGCGGCGGGCCAAAAAGCTCGATGTGATCAATCAGCGGAAAGCCGTTAGCGTTGATGGCGGTGCGAATGCGCCAGCTCAGATCGGTGAGTGATTCGACATCGGCCAGATTCAAAGCGCGGCCGTGATCTTCAACGAGGAAAAACCAGTTGCCCGCCCATGCCACATCACCGGTGACTGTGCCGTGCCCATCGACCTGAACCTTCACTGCTTTTTCAGTGCGGTAGCTGGGGACGTTGGTGACGGAGACCTGACCATCTTCGTGCAGAGTGGCTTCGACGATGCCGACGGATGTTTCGATGCGATAGGTGCCTGGCGCGATGCGGCCGATGTGGGCGAGGGTGACGACGAGGCCGATGGTGCCGTGCCCGCACATGCCGAGCATGCCGACGTTGTTGAAGAAGATGACGCCGCAGACACAGGACTTGTCGCTGGGCGTGCAGATGAGTGCGCCGACGAGCACATCGCTGCCGCGCGGTTCGTTGACGATCGCGCTGCGGAAGGTGTCGAAATCCTTGCGGAAGATTTCGAGTTGCTCAGCGACGGTGCCCGTGCCAAGCGGAGGACCACCGGACACAACGACACGCGTCGGCTCACCAGCGGTGTGCGAATCGATGACAATGATGCGCTGCATGGAAGCCCTTCAAAGGAAGCAGTCACGACAGATGATGACGAATCATTTCAGCTTCGGACGTGTCGCGATGCCGTGATGAATGACCTTAAGTACGCGCTCGCGCTCAGCACCGGAAATCGGCAGGCGCGGTTCGCGCACCCATTCGCTGCCCAGGCCGGTTTCCTGCACGGCGAGCTTGATGTACTGCACAAATTTCAGATACGTGTCGAGCTTCATCAGCGGATAGAACCAGAGGAACAATGCGCGTGCTTGGTCCCACTTGCCCTCTTGCATCAGGTTCCAGAAGTGCTGGTTTTCCTTGGGAAATGCGATGCCCGAACCTGCGACCCAGCCATCGATACCCAGCGCTGCGGACTGAAGAATCAGATCATCGACGCCCGAGAAGATGGCGAAGCGATCGCCCACTTCCAGACGAAGCTCGGTGATACGGCGGGTGTTGCCGGAGCTTTCTTTGATGGCGATGAGGTTCTTGATATCGGTGAGGGTGGCGAAGTGAGCCGGGGTGATGTCCACGTAGTAACCGATGGGATTGTTGTAGAGCATCCAGGGGAGGCCGGTGGTGCTACCGACTTTGCGGAAGTGATTGATCGCTTCGGCTTCGTCGGCTTTGTACACCATCGCGGGCATGACCATGAAGCCGTCGGCCCCGAGCTTCTCGCAGTCGCGAACATATTCGCAGGCCAGGGCGGTGCTCATTTCCGCCACGCCGCTGAGGACCGGAATGCGGCCGGATACTGTCTTCACAGCCATCTCAACGACCTGTCGTTTTTCCTGTGGTGCAAGCGTCTGGCTTTCGCCCAGTGAGCCGCACATGACGACGCCTTGGATGCCTGATTCGATCAGGACAGTAAGGTGCTTGGCGGTCGCATCGAGATCGAGCGATTGGTCTTTGCGGAACTGCGTGGTGATGGCGGGGAAGACGCCTTGCCATGGGTGATTGGACATTGAGTGGCTCTCTTCAAGGAGGGATTCAAAGGGGCAATATACTAACTCAATCAGACTAAAGGTGTTCGAGGAACGAATATGGCGGCCGGCGTGATCGCATATTTCACCGCCCGGAAATGTCTACCTTGAGCATTTTTCATTTGTGTCCACCGCTTTAATCTTTTGTCAATGCTTAGGTTAGATCGTGTCTAGGGGTAAACTGGTAGACGTCTACCAAGATACGGATGCCTGCCAGGCGTGAGGCTGCGGCGTTTACGAAGCGGGTTGTATTTCCAACACTCCGCAGGCTTACGCCTTGCGGCTCGGATATACATGCAGTGGTCATGGCGAAGGCTTCCAATGAGAGAGGGAGAATCGAGCCGGTGCACATTTATGCCGGTCATAGTTTATCATATTTTATACATCATGTCAATAGAAAAAGACTATTAAACATGGTGAACTGGCCGCATCTTTCACAGCCGCAGCGTCCTCGCTGCGCGGTGTGCCAGTCATCGTGAAGAACGCGCAGTTCGTAGGGTGGGCACCGCCCACCATGAATCACACGCGGGGTCAATCATGGTGGGCAGTGCCCACCCTACTGAAGATGATGTACGGCGCGATTTTTTTCATCGTGGTCGGGCCGATGAAACGGATGTTGTCGAGGTCTTGCAGCGAGCGCAGCGGGCCATGCTTTTCGCGGTGTTCGACGATGTACTGCCCGATGGTGGCGCTGATGCCGCTGAGCAGGCTCAGCGTGGGGACGTCGGCGGTGTTCATGTCGATTTGAAAATTCGTCGATCGCGGCGTGAGCTTTTCTGTTGCGATTGGATGCGTCATGAGGCACACAAACGTCACCGCAAAGAGCGTGATGATCAATAGCGTGCCGATGCGCTGGAGTGCCGACATGCGTCACTCCTTCGCAGCCACGGCGCGCGATCGGCCTTCGCCTTCGCCGGCTGCCTTAGCGGAATGAGTCAGCTTGACGGGCACATTGGATTGCAGCGATTTGCGAAACGAAGCCAGTCGCTTGAACGCGGGACGAGCAACCAGCTCTTCCGTCATCAGCCCGCTCAGCGGCAGTTCCATATCGGGATGATCGACAATCTCCTGCCAGACGACCGCTTCTACAAAAGGCTTACTCATCGCAATGTTAAAAACCGCCTCCAGCCAGTGCCCTTGCACCGTCGATGTCCAAGGCTTTCGCCAGTGTCCGCAGTTGGGATCCACCGGCTCTAGCGGATCAGGCGAAACGATCATCATCTGCGTCACCATCTCGCTAGGCACCGCCACCGTCAGATAGATCGGCTTATTAAAAGACGCAAATTGATCGAGCATGTTGCTCACCTGCATCAGGTCACGCACAAACTGCCCCGGCTGCGACTGCCCCATCAGCAGCTTGATCGCCAAGCCATCAAAACTCACCGCGCCTTGAATCAGCAAGTCGGCATACATCAGCGGCGGAATCGAACGCTGATTGGATGCGTAATACTCACCAAAGGGCTGACGAATTTCGATGAGCACTTTGCTCGAAGGTTGAATCTCCTTCGCCAAGAGTGTGGCCATGCGGGTCAGGTCGAGAAGCTGATCGAAACTGAAACCGAAGTGGCTATTGATGTGCAATCCAGACACCACATTCCAAAGCTTCACTGAATCTTTGTAGCGCGTGATGACGCGCTCGGTGTGTTCATATAGTAGATCGCGCACCGTGTCATAATCGTGTTCCCAAATGTAAATCCAATCGGGCAGCACGCTCGAATCAAAACTCACCACCGGCCCAGCCACCACCGGCATACGACTGGCCTTGGCCCAGTCAACCCAGCCATCGAGGCGATCCCAGCGGTAGTCGCCCTCTTCGGGTGCCAGTTCGCGCCAAGGCGTGGGCAGCATAGCAAAGTCAAAATTCGTGGTCAGCCCGGCGCGCACTCGTTCATTTGTTTGCGAAAGCACGATGCCTGCGCCCATGGGAAATCGCGGAATTGCTGCGGAGCTTTTTCTCTTATTAAGCAGCGTCTCTGCGTGGGTCAGTGCGAGTTCTTCGCTGCCATCGACACTGGCGATGAGGCAGTCGTTGGCGAATTTATCAGCCTTGACGTTGTCCACATCGAGATGGCTCAGGGCTTCGATGAAAAGTTTTCGCGCGAGTTCGAGGCGCTTGGCGACGGGATGATCTTCGGGGACATCGAACAGGCCCCAATCTTCCATTTTGTTGTAGAGCGTCATCAGTCGATGCCGCGCCAGTTCGAGGGAAAGCAGATAAGGCTCAGCTCGTTCGGGCAGCAGGCAGGTTTGCACGGTGAGGTCGCCGCACTGGCCTACGGGATATTGCACAGCAAGCGAAGCTGGGCCTGACTCGCGCTTTTCGCAGATGAGCAGACCATCTTCAAAGCGAATCTCACCGCGCATCGCACTGCTGTCGGAACCGAGCAGGTAAGCGTTGCGCACGCTCCATCGCTTGGCCGGGTGCCCACTATCCATAAGCTGAAACTTAAGCATTGAAGACGATTATGGGAGAAGCGCGAAGGGAAAGCAAAAGCGGGAAGCTGTCAGCTATCAGCTATCAGCTATCAGCTATCAGCTTTCAGCTATGAGCCAGAAGCATTCGGACATTGGTCAATAGGCAATAGGCAATAGGCAACGGTCAATGGCCAACAGCATTCAAATATGATCGTCGAATCGAATTGGCCTTGCCTCTGCCTTAAAGCTGAAAGCTGAAAGCTGATAGCTGATTGCTTTAGCTGAAAGCTGAAAGCTTTTAGCTGATAGCTGAAAGCTTTTCCCCGCATTTGACTCCGCCCCACCTTTGCCGGTAAATTACTTAAACCTCGATCCTTCCTCAGGATCAAGTCTAAGCCCCCCGTTCAAACAACACCGGCAATCTGACCCCCGGTCCATTTTTTTAGCCACGGAGTGACGCTCATGCGTACTGGCCACGTCGCCGCCTTCTCTTTGTCGCTCGTGATTCTTCTCTCACTCGCTGGTCCTGCCAAGGCCCAGAACCAGTCGGTCGCTGACCACTGGGAAGAGTTGATTCATTACATCCAGATCGCCAAACCCGAACTCGCCCTGGCACACGGGCAGTGGCTGGTCAACGAAGCACCTGAAGCGGAGCTGCTCGACGCAGTGGAAGCCAGTCGCGTCGCCGAGTCCTATGAAGTGATCCTCGAACGTGCCCAGAACGTCGAGACCACGCGCGACATGGCGATCAAGCTTGTCAAGAAGATTCAAGATGCCCGCTTCAAACGCGCTCGCGATCCCGAACGCATTCGGCAGGACATTCAGAAACTCGCGCAAGGCGAACGCGCTCGCAAGAACGCTCTCGAACGTCTGCGCGTCGCCGGCCAGTTCGCTTCCAAGGAACTGCTCAAGACGCTGCAGAACCCCGACGAATCCAAGATGCACCCCTATGTGCTGGGCGCGATGGTGACCATCGGCCGCGACATGGTCTATCCGCTCGCCGAGGCGCTGGCTGACCTCGAACCGGTGGCCATGGGTCAGGTTGCGGAAGTGCTTGGCGAGATCGGCTACCCCCGCGCTCTGCCTTACCTCAAGCGCGTGATGGAAAACGAAAAGGCCGATGCTCACGCCAAGGCCACCATCGCTCGTGCTTACATGCAGATCGCCAAGTCGCAAGGGCTGACCGAGGAAATCACCGCGGCTCAGTTGTTCCTGGTTCTTGGCCGCAACTTCTACACCGCCGCCACTGATGGCAAGAACGTGATCCCCGGCATCGACGAAGTTGATGACACCGGCGTCATCTGGGTTTACAACATCGATGCTGGCCTCGTTGACATTCACGTGCCCAGCGCCATCTTCGGCGATGTGCTGTCCCATCGTGCTGCCCGCGCTGCCCTGCAACTTCAATCTGATCTTGACCCGGCACTGAGCCTCTGGCTGATGGCGAACCTTCGTCGTGAAAACCGTCTGCCTGAAGGTGGCAAGGACCTGAGCTATCCGCCCACCTGGCACAGCCCGATGTTCTACCTCAAAGCTTCGCAGCCTCTTCGCTCGCACGATGTGCTCGAACGCGCTCTCAACGATGGTGATGCGGAACTCTCCCGCGATGCAATCAAGGCGCTGGGCGATATCGCCGGCACCGATGCACTGGTCAATAAAGAAGGCACCATTCAGCCGCTCTTGCGGGCACTGGGTTATCCCGATCGCCGTGTGCGTTATGAGTCGAGCTTCACGCTGACCAACGCCCGTCCCAAGGCTGCGTTCCCCGGCAGCTTCCGCGTGGTCCCCGTGCTTGCCGAAGCTGTGCGCCAGACCGAAATCCGTTACGCCCTGGTCATCGCCAGCACGCAGGATCGCTACAACACGCTCGCTTCCGTTCTCAAGGATTCAGGCTACAGCCCCTTCGGCGGCCTGAGCCTGGAAGCTTCCTCTGATGAACTGACCCTCAAGCCCGGCATCGACCTGATCGTGACTGATCTCGATGCTGATGGCGTGACCGCTCTCTATGAAAAATCGATTGCTGACTACAAGCTCGCTGCTGTTCCGATGGTGGCGGTGGGAACTGAAGGCACCGTGATTCGTCTGAGCGACACGTTCCGCGGCAACCGCCGTATGTTCCCGGTTCTGTTCAGCGATGATGCCGCCAAGCTCAAGCCCGGCTTCGAGCAGGCCCGGCTCAGCTACGTCGGCAAGGAAGTTGGAGCTGATGAAGCCGCTAAGTATGCCAGTCAATCGCTGATGCTGCTTCGCGAAATCGTGATGAGCCGTGATGAGGTTTATAATGTTCTCGATGCTCAGCCCGCGCTGCTCGAAGCACTGAGCAAAGACAGCCGGCAGGCAATCGTCCAACAGGTGGGCACCGTGCTGGCGCTGATCAACACCGACGATTCACAGAAGGCACTGGCCGACGCTGCACTGGATGAAACCCGCCCCGAAGACACCCGCATCTCGCTCCTGAGCAGCCTCGCAGAATCCGCCACGCACTACGGCTCCAAGCTCAACGAAGTGCAGCTCGACAACCTTCAAAAAATGCTCGGCACCGCCAAGGGCGACCTGGGCATCGCAGCCGCCCGCGCCTTCGGCGCTCACAGCCAGCCCACCGCCAAGGTCGTTGATCTGATCACCAAGTAACGTTTCTGCGAATTTAGTCAGTCCTCGATTCGCACCAATTCAAATCCAGCAAGGCAGACGTCATCCAGGGCGTCTGCCTTTTTCTTTACCGGTGTCAATCGCGCGAGTGAAAGACGCTCGATCGGTCTGTCGCACCTGAACAAGAATTGTCGTTTAAGACCAGCGTCGCGCTATAATCCACTAGCCCGCATCCGGCAAACTCCCACTGCTTTCCGCTGTAACCGAATGATTCTCGCCTACAATTGTGCGCGCGTGAGCAGGAGTTTTTCAAGGGATCGCCTTGCTTGTGCATCAAGTTGGTTATGGAGTTGAACATGGATATGGATACTCGTCTTTCAATAGCGAATCAGTGCCGTTCAAGTCGCTTTCGCTGGCTTGCCCTGCTTGGCGTCGTAACGACGGCGCTGTTGCCGCTGATGCCGGCGCAGGCTGCCGAGCCTGTGCAGTTCAACCGCGATATTCGCCCGCTGCTGTCGGACAACTGCATGGCTTGCCACGGCCCCGCTGAGCAGAAGGCGAAGCTGCGCCTGGATCTTCGCGACATCGCTATCAAGGTCAGCAAGGACGGCACCGCCGCCATCGTGCCCGGCAAGCCCGAGGCGAGCGAGCTGGTTGCCCGCATCATGGCCACCGATGCGGACGACATCATGCCGCCGCCTGATTCGCACAAGACGCTCAAGGCAGAGCAGAAGGCACTGCTCAAACAGTGGATTGCCGAGGGCGCGATTTATCAGAAGCACTGGTCATTCGAGCCGCCCGTAAAAGCTCCGCTGCCTGCGGTCAATGCCAGGGGCACAGCGCTAAGCAATCCGATTGACCCTTTCATTCTGGATCGTCTGCTGAAAGAAAAACTTTCGATGTCGAAGGAGGCAGACCCATCGACGCTCATTCGCCGCGCTGCTTTTACGCTCACCGGTTTGCCGCCGACGCTTGCAGAGATCAATCAGTACCTCGCTGACAAGAGCGGCAAGGCTTACGAAAACATGGTCGATCGCTACATGGCCAGCACTCGCTTTGGCGAAGAGATGGCCAGGCACTGGCTCGATGTCGCCCGCTACGGCGACACGCACGGGCTGCATCTGGACAACGAACGACAGATGTGGGCCTACCGCGACTGGGTGATCAAGGCGTTCAACACCAATATGCCTTTCGATCAGTTCACCATCGAACAGGTGGCGGGCGATCTGCTGCCCAATGCGACCGCCGATCAGCTCACAGCCACCGGCTTTCTCCGCTGCAATGTGACCACCGGCGAAGGCGGCTCGATCAACGATGAATGGATCTTCCGCAACACCGTCGATCGCACCAACACCGTCGTGCAAACGTGGATGGGCTTAACCGCCGGCTGCGCTGTCTGCCACGATCACAAATTCGATCCCATCAGCGCGAAAGAGTACTACCAGTTCTACGCGTTCTTCGTCTCTGCCGCTGACCCGGCCCTCGATGGCAACGCCTTGCTCACTGCGCCTTCGGTTCGCCTTCCCACGGAAGAGTCCACGAAGAAACTCGCAGAACTTGAAGTGCAGATCGCTGACAAGCAGAAGTCACTCGATGAAGCTGCCGCGAAGCTCGCTTATGTTGATCCCGCAACCATCGAGCCTCGCCCGCCGGTGACTGAGTTTGAAACGGTCTGGTTCGATGATGACATTCCTCAAGGCAGCCGCATCAGCGCCAGCCCCGGCCACGCCACGCTCTATGTCACCGCAGACAACGGCAAGGTTCACAGCGGCAAACGCGCACTCAAGCGCACTCACGACGGGCTGACGCAGGATGTGATCGAAGGTGTCACCTCCATTGAAGTGCCACTCGATGGCAACATTTTTGTTCACGTGTTCATCGATCCGAGCGACGTGCCCAAGTCGGTGATGATTCAGTTCCACACCAGCGGCTGGAACCACCGCGCAGTCTGGGGTGACTACAACGCCATCGAATGGGGCGCAGCCAACACCACGCAGCGCGTCAATATGGGTGCCCTGCCCGAAACAGGCAAATGGGTCAAGCTCGAAATCTCAGCAGAAAAAATCGGCCTCAAGCCCGGTGACAAAATCACCGGCTTCGCCTTCACGCAATTCGCCGGCACCGTGTTCTGGGACAAAGCAGGCTTCAGCGGCACAAGCGATCCGGCCAGCGATGTTCGCCGTTCGCTTTTCGCCTGGTGGACGCAGCACAAAGGCAAGGATGTCCCCGCTGCTCCCGCGGATATCAAAGCCATCGCCAAAGCTGGCCCCGATGGCAAGCACAACGAAGAGCAACAGAAAAAACTTCGCGACTACTACTTGCAGCATGTCTGCATCGACACGCAGCCGACACTCGCGCCGCTCTTGAGTGAAGTAGCAGCCCTTCGCAAGCAGCAGGCGGATGTCGATAAGAGCATCCCCGGCACGTTCATTTTCCGTGACCTGCCTCAGCCGCGTGAAGCCACCATCATGCTTCGCGGCGACTACACGAAGAAAGGCGACAAGGTTGAGCCGGGCACGCTCGCCATTTTGCCGCCACTTAATAAAGAAGATTCCACCAAGCCCGCTAGTCGTCTCGATCTCGCTCGCTGGATGGTGTCGCCGCAGCATCCGCTGACGGCCCGCGTTGCTGTCAATCGACTCTGGCAACAGTTCTACGGCACAGGCCTAGTCAAGAGCAGCGATGACTTTGGTTCGCAAGGCCAGGTGCCCAGTCATCCTGAGCTCATCGACTGGCTTGCGGTTGATTTTCGAGAGAGCGCGTGGGATGTGAAACGCATGGTGCGACTCATGGTCACCTCGGCAACGTTCCGGCAGGATTCGCGGGTCAGCCCTGAGATTATTCAGCACGATCCGGAGAATCGTCTCTTCGCTCGTGGCCCGCGCTTCAGGCTTGATGCGGAGCAGATTCGCGACAACGCACTATTCGTCAGCGGCCTGATGAATCACGACATGGGCGGGCGCGGCTCGATGCCTTATCAGCCGCCCAATATCTGGGAGCCTGTCGGTTTTACAGGTTCAAATACACGTGATTACAAGCAGGAAAAAGGCGAGGCGCTGTACCGCCGCAGTATTTATGTGTTCCTCAAACGCACTGCGCCGCCGCCGTTCATGGTCAATTTCGATGCGCCTGCGCGTGAGGCTTTCTGTGCTCAGCGCGAGCGCAGCAATTCGCCGCTGCAAGCGCTACAACTGATGAACGATGTGCAGCACTTTGAAGCAGCTCGTGCGCTGGCGCAGCGCATGATGACGCAAGGCGGCAAGACCGTGCAGGAGCGCATCACCTTCGCGTATCAGACGGTACTGTCGCGCAAGCCTGATGCGGTTGAACTGGCCATCGTCAGTGAGACGCTCGCATCGCACCTGAAAAAATATGAAGCCAACGTTGACGCTGCGAAAAAGGTGATCGCCAACGGTGAATCGAAAGCGCCACCAGAACTACCCGTGTCCGAACTGGCGGCCAACACGATGATCGCCAATCTGATTCTGAATCTGGATGAAACGCTCAATCGCAATTGATGCAGTGATTTATCGCCTTCCGCTAGCGCCGGGCTTAGCCCGGTGCTAACGGAAGGTATTAACGGAACGAATCGCCGACTTGTTTTCCCAAGGTATTCAACATGCAACCACTCCTCGACCACTTGCAGATGCAGACTCGCCGTCAGTTCTTTGGCCACACCGGCCTGCGACTGGGCGGCGTCGCTGCGGCCATGCTCATGGGCCAGTCCATGCGATCCAGCGCAGCACAGGCAGCAACCAACAGCGCAGCGCCGCGCCCCTTCCCGACGCTCGAAGGACTGCCGCATCACAAGCCCACCGCCAAGGCGGTCATCTATCTCCACATGAACGGCGGGCCGACGCAGCTTGACACATGGGACTACAAACCGGGCCTCAATGATTTCTTCAATAAGGAACTGCCCGGCTCCATTCGCATGGGCCAGCGCATCACCACCATGACCAGCGGCCAGGCTCGCTTTCCGGTGGCGCCTTCAAAATTCAAATTCACTCGCCACGGCAAGGCTGGCACATGGGTCAGCGAAGTGATGCCTCACTGTGCGAAAATTGTCGATGAAATTGCGCTCATCAAATCAGTCCACACCAACGCCATCAATCACGATCCGGCCTGCACCTTCGTCATGACCGGCAGCGAAATCCCCGGCAAGCCTTCCATCGGTTCGTGGCTTGCCTACGGCCTGGGTTCCGAGAGCAGCAACCTCCCCGCCTTCGTCGTCTTCACGCCGCGCTTTCCTTCCTCGGGCAACGGCCAGGCGCTCTTCTCGCGCATGTGGGGCAGCGGCTTTCTGCCTTCGCGATTCAATGGCGTCACGCTTCGTGGTGCGGGTGATCCTGTGCTCTATGTGAAAAATCCTGATGGCGTTGATCGCGATGATCGCCGGACCATGCTCGATGCTCTGGGCAAACTGAATCAGCGAAGCTACGAACAGATGGGCGATCCGGAAATCCAAAGCCGAATCGCACAGTATGAAATGGCATTTCGCATGCAGAGCTCGGTGCCTGACCTGGTCGATCTTTCCGATGAGCCGCAGCATATCCTCGACATGTACGGCCCCGAAGTGAAAACGCCCGGCACCTACACCCACAGCGCCATCATGGCGCGCAGACTCATCGAGCGCGGCGTGCGCGTTGTTCAACTCCTGCATCGCGGCTGGGATCAACACGACAATATCGCAGGCGCACTCACCAACCAATGCAAGGACACCGATCAAGCCAACGCGGCACTGGTGATGGATCTGAAACAGCGCGGCCTGCTCGACAGCACGCTTGTTGTCTGGGGCGGCGAGTTTGGTCGCACTGTTTATTCACAAGGTCAACTCACCAAAGAAAACTACGGCCGCGATCACCACCCGCGAAACTTCTGTATGTGGATGGCCGGCGGCGGCATCAAGAGCGGCATCGTCCACGGCGAAACCGATGACTTCAGCTACAACATCGTCAAGGATCCTGTCCACGTCAACGAACTCAACGCCACCATCATGCACTGCCTGGGCATCGACAATCAAAGGTTCTCCGTGAAATTCCAAGGGCTCGATCAACGCCTCACCGGCGTCGAAGGCGCGAAACCGGTGCGCGAACTGCTGGCGTGACAGGGCAAAAGCATTTGGCATTTTCTTATTCCCCTCCCTCCCAGGGAGGGGTTAGGGGAGGGTTGAGCGCTCGGAAAACTGCGTGAAACGCAGCACTTTTGTTTATCGAGAATCCAACCCTCCCCCGGCCCCTCCCTGGAAGGGAGGGGAGTACGAGCCAGATGCACCGCCCCTGATGGTGTAACACCCATTTCCCCCCTTGTGCAAGCTCCGATTCTTTTTGCTACAATCCGGGACTTTCCCATTCCCCCTGCTTGGGGTGCGTGGCGGAAAATGGGATCGTCCCTCTGAACATTAACGTTGCTTCAACCTAGCTACAACGTAGCTACCTTACCGAACCTCGAAAGCCGAGAGCATCATGGCCACGAATCAGATTCCCCGTCTTGCCGCTGAACCCCGCACCCTCATGGGCACCCGAAACACCCTGCGCATCCGCAAGAGTGGCAAGCTGCCCGCTGTGATCTACGGTCACAAGCAAGAGCCTTTGCACGTCACGGTGGACAAGAAAGAGTTCATCGAACTGGCGCACCGCAATGTGCATCTTCTTGAAGTGTCGGTCGGTTCCTCGACTGAGCCTTGCCTGATCAAGGACATGCAGTGGGATCACCTTGGCTCGAACGTGATTCACGTCGATCTGGCCCGCGTCGATCTGACGGAGAAGGTCACGCTCGAAGTGGAGATCGTTCTCGTCGGCGAGCCGGTGGGCATCAAGGAAGCTGGCGCGTTCCTCCAGCAGTTCCACAACGAAATTGAAATCGAATGCCTGGCGACGCAGATTCCTGAGAACATCAAGGTCGATGTCTCGCATCTGAAGGTCGATGAGCACATCGAAGTGAAAGACATCAAGCTACCCGAAGGCGTCACCGCCATCACCGATGGCGATCTGGCTATTGCCGGTGTCGTGATCTCGGTTGCGGAAGAAGAGTCCGCGACGGCTGGCGGAGCCGAGCCGGAAGTCATCGGCAAGAAGCTCGAAGATGGCGAAGCCGCCCCCGCTGCTGGTGGCGCGAAGAAGCCCGAGGCCAAGAAGCCCGACGCGAAGAAGTAATTCGATACTCCATGCACACCCCACAAAGCCGCGGCCACTGGTCGCGGTTTTTCTTTGGTAGGCTGGATCGGACAATCGCAACGAGCCACGACCGTAAGGGAGTGGGGTTTGAAGTCAACAGAAAGAGAATCGCTCCCTGACGGTAGCTGATCGTAATGATGCTTTTGCACGTTGCGAACGCGCCAACATAACGCCTTGGAATTTGAACGATGAAACTGATCGTTGGCCTAGGAAACCCGGGACCGGAATATGCCAAGACGCGCCACAACGCGGGCTTCATGGTGCTCGATCGTTTGGCGACGCGCCACAGTCTGACCGGGCTCAAAACCAAGTTCCACGCAGGCATGCTCGAAGGGGCCGTTGCGGGTCAGCGGGTGGCGCTGTTGCAACCGATGACGTTCATGAACCGCAGCGGCCTGACCGTCAATGAAGCCTGCGCGTTCTACAAAACTGAGATCGAAGATCTGCTCATTGTCGTCGATGATGTCGCCATCCCCACCGGCAAGATTCGTCTTCGCAAAGATGGCGGCCCAGGTGGACACAACGGCCTCAGTGACATCGAACGCGCTTTAGGCACCAAAGCCTATCAGCGGCTGCGCGTGGGCATTGATTCGCCGCCGGGTCGGATGCCGCTGCATGATTATGTGCTTGGCCGTTTCAGCGATTCGCAGATGGATGCGCTCACGCCAGGCATCGAACGCGCCTGCGATGCCATCGAGTGCTGGATTCGCCAGGGCATCGACACCGCGATGAATCAATTCAACGCAGCGGATTGAAGATGGAATCACAGCAAACGCCTTGGGCATTTTCTTATTCCCCTCCCTCTTAGGGAGGGGTTAGGGGAGGGTCGCGTTGCCGATCAAACCTGCTGAATCGCAACAACTTTTTTCACCGTTGATCCAACCCTCCCCCCGCCTCTCCTCGCCTTTGCGAGTCGCCTATGCAGACCTGGGAAGGAGGTGAGTACGACCTCAATACGTCATACTGAAAATCACACCCGCCCTGCGCCGCGCCTCTTGCCTTTGCCCTTCTTTGATGATGAGCGCGACTCGCTGGGCCTGCCGATGTTGGGGGAGGCTTTGAGCTCTGTGATGCGATCGCGCAGCAGCGCCGCCTTTTCGAATTCCAATCGCTCTGCCGCCTCGAGCATTTCCTTTTCCAGTTCCGCAATGAATTCGCCAGCGTCGTATTCCTGATCATCCTTGGCACCGATCGCTTTGCGCGCTGTTTCTCTGGCGCGAAGCTCCATCTCGATGCCCCGGCGAATTTCCTTCTGAATCGTGCGCGGCGTGATGCCATGCTCCACGTTGTACGCCAGTTGCTTCACCCTGCGGCGATTGGTTTCATCGATGGCCTGCTTCATCGCAGGCGTCACCGAATCCGCATAGAGATAAACCAGGGCGTTGACATTGCGCGCAGCTCGGCCGATCTGCTGAATGAGCGAAGTCTGACTGCGCAGAAAGCCCGCCTTATCCGCATCGAGAATCGCCACCATCGACACCTCTGGCAGATCAAGACCTTCGCGCAGCAGATTCACGCCGACGAGCACATCAAACTTTCCTTCGCGCAGCTCGCGCAGAATCTCGACGCGCTCGAGCGTTTCAATGTCGCTGTGCAGGTATTTCGTCTTGATGTTTTCTTCGCTCAGATACCGCGCCAGATCTTCCGCCAGTCTTTTGGTGAGCGTGATTACCAGCACGCGCTCACCAGCGGCGATGCGTTCCTTGGCCTTTTCAATCAGATGCGGTACCTGCGATCCAGCAGGCGAAATCTCAATCACAGGATCGATAAGGCCCGTCGGACGAATCACCTGCTCCGCGATGACGCCGCCGGTTTTCTCGAGTTCATACGGACCAGGCGTCGCGCTGACGAACACGACCTGCGGCAGTTGCCTCTCCACTTCCGCAAACATCATCGGGCGATTATCCAGCGCACTGGGCAGACGGAAGCCATGCTCGACGAGTGTTTTCTTTCGCTGTTGATCGCCGTGATACATCGCCCGCATCTGCGGCAAGGTCACATGCGATTCGTCCACCACCAGCAACCAGTCGCCGGGATTACCGGGGCCTTCTGGCGTCGCACCACCTGGCAGGGTGCGGGATTGTGCGTCATCACTATCAGCGTGATAGCGATCATCATCTTCACCTTCATCCTCATCGGCGACGCCGATGCTCGCGCCGACTCGGAAATAATCGAAGAGCGTAAACGGCGTCGTGCCCGGCAAGCGGCCATCGAGATGGCGACTGTAATTTTCAATGCCCGAGCAGTAACCCACTTCCTGAATCATCTCCAGGTCGTACTTCGTGCGTGCCTGAAGTCGCTGCGCTTCGAGGAGTTTTCCTTCGTGCCGAAGCTGGATCACGCGATGATCCAGTTCATCTTTGATGGATTTCACTGCATCGTTCATGTGGGCCGGGTCCATCATGTAGTGGACAGCGGGGAAGATGAAAACGACGTTTTCTTCTGCGAGAATCTCGCCGGTGAGCGGGTTAATGTATTCGATCTTGTCGATCTCATCGCCGAAGAATTCAACGCGATAGGCGTACTCTTCATCGGCTGGTCGAATCTCGATCACATCGCCACGCACACGATAAGTGCCACGCGTGAAATCCACTTCAGCGCGTTTGTACTGCATATCGCTCAAGCCGATGAGCAGATCGCGCCGCTGAATCATCTGGCCACGTGCGAGACTGATGATGCGACGTTTGTATTCATCGGGCGAGCCGAGGCCGAAGATGCACGACACACTGGCGACGACAATCACATCGCGTCTGCTCATCAGCGCGCTGGTGGCAGCCAGTCGAAGGCGATCGAGATCATCATTGCGCGACGAATCTTTTTCGATGTAAATGTCCCGCGCGGGAATGTACGCCTCAGGCTGATAATAGTCGTAGTAGGAAACGAAATAGTTCACCGCGTTGTTGGGGAAAAGTTCTTTGAACTCCTCATACAACTGAGCGGCGAGCGTCTTGTTGTGACTGATGACGAGCGTGGGCTTGTTGACGCGTGCAATGAGGTTGGCAATGGTGAAGGTCTTGCCGGTGCCGGTGGCGCCAAGGAGCGTCTGGAATTTGTCGCCGCGCAGGACACCATCGGTGAGGAGGTCGATCGCCTGTGGCTGATCGCCCATCGGCTCGTATTCGCTGACCAGTTCGAATTGATTCGGATGCATGCGAAGATTGTACGCACGACGTGCTCTACGAGCCGCGCCCGTAAGGAAGCGGGGACGCGCCATAAGTCACCCACTCCCTTACGGTCGTGGCTCGTCAAAAAAAAGCCCCGACCGATGGCCGGGGCTTAACGTGTCACCCACCTACAACTGGGCTGTTTATTCGAGCTCCGTCACCAGGTCTTTGCTGCGATGCTGAAGCTGAGCCTTGAGCCTGGCGAGAATCGATGAGTGCATCTGGCTGACGCGCGACTCGGACAGGTCGAGCGTCACGCCGATTTCCTTCATCGTCATCTGTTCATAGTAGTAGAGCACCACGATCAATCGCTCCGCGCGGCTGAGCCCTTTGGTCACCAGGTCTTTGAGGTCCGCACGCTGAGCAGCGTTGAACGGATTGACCTGCTTTTCATCCTTGAGCACATCAATCTCGCGGACATCTTTATTCGAATCCGTCTCGAACCACTTACGGCTGAGCGACACCACGCCCACCGCACCGGCATCCTTACGGATCTTCGCGAACTCGTCTTTGTTCACGCCGATCTTCGTCGCCAGTTCATCGTCGGTAGGCTTGCGGCCAAGCTGCATCGTCAGGCTCTTGCTGGCATGATCGACCTGGCTTGAGCGCGAACGCACCAGGCGAGGCACCCAGTCCATGGCGCGAAGCTCATCGAGAATCGCTCCGCGAATGCGCGGCGCGCAGTACGTTTCAAACTTGACGCCTCGCTCCATGTCGAACGCATCAATCGCGTCCATCAGGCCGAAGATCCCGGCACTCATCAGATCTTCCACATCCACCTCATCAGGCAGCTTGGTGTGGATGCGCTCAGCGTTGTAACGCACGAGCGGGAGATAGTTCTCCATCAAAATGTTGCGCAGTTCCTCGGTCCCCTTCTTTTTGTAGCGGATCCAAATCTCTTTGATTTCTGCTGGATCGCGTTTTTCTCTGCTGCCTTCCGTGGCGCGTTGAATCGGTGCCTTGAGTCGTGCCATATGTCTGCTCCTTGACCGGCGTGTGATCCTCATGCTGGCTCAATCGTCCGTGATTGAAACCAACCCGAGGGGTTAAACGGCAGCTGCCTCTTCCTCATGCAGCCGACCGGGTTGATGCGGGTTCCTTGAATTCCGTCGCTTGAATCGCTTGCGAATCATCTACAATGATGTCCACATTCACGGAGCCGTCTTGACTTAAAGTCACCGGGTCAACCGGAATGGGATTCTCACGTTTGTACGTTTCAATATTTTCGTTGATCGTGTGCTGAGCCACGGCGCCAACAATCTTGCCGACGAAGTAACACACAGCGAATGCAATCGCAGATCGCCAGAGAACGGTGTAAGCGGAGTTACCCGCCGCCCATCCGACGATGAGACTGGCAGTGAAGCCAACCAGCGCAAAACAAGTTGCAATGACATTCGCGGAAATGGCTGAGCACTCCTTTGCTCGGTGGCCAACGATGCGTTCCGTCGCGTAACGAAAAGAATCTTAAACGACTGGGCCGACTCTCCGCAAGGGGGATCGACCAATTATCTTCAAAAAATGTCTGAATATACGCTTGAATGACACAAACCCGGTCTTCACCTCAATGTGTGAAGCCCTCGGCAGTGCAATTGCGCGATGCGAAATCGGCGCGATGATCAGAAATGATCGCGCAGCGTAATGCGTGACTTGCAATCATGCGATCACATTTTCAGATGACGGCTAGTTGATCTCTTTCACTTCATTCCATGCCAAAAAGACGACGAAGGAATCCACCGCGCTTGATCGTTTGCACGCGATCTTCGAGCCTTCGCGCCACCTGTTGCACGCACAGCGAAGCATCGCAGCGCGGACTATCAATAATAAACGGTTGACGCTTTCGCACTGCCCTGCAAACACTCTGATCGTGCAATACATAACCCGCATACCAAAGATGCAGATTCAGAAAGCGACGGCAGACACCATCAAGTCTTTCAAACACCGCCATCGCTTCAGCCTTGCTGCGCGCCATGTTGACGATCAGCCGAAAGTCGTGTTCATCACTCTGGCGATGCACGCTTTTGATCACCGCATAAGCATCGGCAATCGCAGTGGGCTCGGGCGTGGTCACTACGAGCTGCTGATCAGCGCCGCAGGCGAAGGTGAGCACGTTGGGACTCACACCTGCGCCGGTATCGATGATGATGATGTCCGTGTCATCTTCGAGATGTTTGAGATCGCGCACCAAACGTGCGCGCTCGTACTCTTCGAGCGCTGCAACTTGTGCAAGGCCTGATGCACCGGGCACGATGCGAAAGCCGCCAGGCGCATCGACGATTGCCTCGGCCAGTGTGCGACGACCGGCAATCACATGCGACAGATTGCACGCGGGTGCCGAGAGATTGCAAAGCAGGTCTGCGTTGGCAGTGCCCAGGTCGGCATCGAGCAAAACCACGCGCTTTCCCATGCGGGAAAGTGCAATGGACAGGTTCACCGCCATGTTGCTTTTGCCGACGCCGCCCTTGCCGCTGGTCACGGCAAGAATGCGGGCACGGCGAGGCGGCGCATCATCTGCGACATCGTCGAAGACAATTGCTTCATCTTCCCGCGCCGCAGCGACCATCAGTTCGCGCAGCGCTTCCGCTTGGTCAGCCATCACACTCATAAACCCTCCCCCAGCACAAGCGAAGCCAGTCGATCCGATCGCCCCACTTCGATCTGATGCGGCACCTCTTGTCCTGTCGTGAGGTAACTCAGTCTTTTGTTCACTTTGCGAGCCACGTTAAAAAGCACACCGAAAGTCACCGCTTCATCAAGCTTCGTGAAGATGATTCGATCAACGCGAATCTGACTGAAGCGATCGATGACATCAAAAATCGCTGCCTGTGCGCAGGTCGATGAAAGCACCAGATGCACCTCATGCGGGTCGGCTGCGATGATGTAGTCGTTGAGTTGTTCCAGCTTGGGATCATCACGCTGACTGCGGCCGGCGGTGTCGATGAGAATCACATCGCAGTTGGCGCACTTGGTCAGCGCATCGCCCATGTCGGCAGGATTGCTGATCACATGCAGCGGCACGCCGATGATGTTGGCATAAGTGCGAAGCTGATCGACCGCGGCGATGCGGTAAGTATCGATGGTGATCAGGCCGACTTTCTTTTTCTCGCGCAGCTTGAAGTTGGCGGCAAGTTTGGCGATGGTCGTCGTCTTGCCGACGCCGGTGGGCCCGATGAGCGCGATGGTGAGCGGCCTTCCATCTTTAGCACGCGGCTGATTGGCGGGCGTCTCGTCAATGGGAATGAGCTTGGAAATAGCCTGCAAAACAGCCTTTTTTATCTTCTCATCGTTCTCCATGTCGTCAGCGCCAAGCGAAGAGCGAACCTGCTGCACAACTTCCTCAGCTAGTTCATCAGTGACTTCCTGCTGAAGCAGCGAGACATACTGATCGTAAAGTTTGTTGGGCATGTCAGGCGTGGAGGGAGCGCTCTTGCCGCGACCTTTGGTGGCGGATTGTTCGCGCTGCTGCCTGGCCATTTTGGCGACCATTCGCTTGACCACGCGCATCTCGTCAGCGAGTTCGATGCTCGCGCTTTCACGAGGTCGTGATGAAGAGCGACGCGAAGGCGCTGCTGTTGCCGATGAACTCCGCGCGATCGCAGCGGGATCCATCATCTGTGCCGGCGGCGTCATGACTGCCGTCGCACCTGATGTGGAACTTTCACGCGATGCGCCGCCATACTGCACCGACTGCCCACGCTGCGGCGCGGCAACACCGGCGCTCTGCTTCATCTCCGCTTGAGCTGCGAGATAGGTTCGGCGGATCAGATCGCCCGCAAGCATCGGCTGCGCATCGGTCTGGCGCTCACGCCGGGCAGGAGGTGAGATAGCACTGACATTTCGCGATGCGTTACTGGCAGCGCGCTGGCGCTGTTGACTCTGTGAGCGCCCGATTTCCGAGCCGCGTGCTGCGGTGACTTCGACGAGGGTCTTGGCACCAAAGCCCAGGAAGCCGCCGCGTTTGAATGCACGCGTGTGCAGGATCACCGCGTCCGTACCCAGCGCGTGCTTCACCTGAGCAAGCACAGCAGGCATCGACTCGGCTGTAAAAGTTCGTAGATTCAACGCCGCACCCCCCTTCGCAGTGTGTCAGCAGAATCATGCTGTTTTTCGCATGAATTGCGCCCTGTTTCGAGCGCTCGCCCCGTTAAATAGAAATGTCCTTCGGCTTCACAATTCATGTTGCACTTCCATGTGCCAGGGAAAAAAGCCAGCATCCTGCCAGCCCGATTATCTGATTCTGTTTCCGCTACAGCTTCGCCAATCACCTCATCACGCCACTGCTCCTTGCATGGTTGCATGAGGTTCTAATGTCGCCAGTCCGACTGATTCCACTTCCACGCCCTTGCTCACTTCGTTGTAGCCCATCACTGCTGCGTTGGGCAAGTGAGGCTCCAGCAATCTTCGCACCTGACCACGCACCTGAGGCGATGCCAGAACCACCGGCTGATGCCCCTGCTGAATCAGGTTCTGCAATTCCCGAATCAGCGCTGTCGTGATCCGGTTGGCCACGGCAGGAGGCATGGACATCGTCGTGCCTTCGCTGCCGCGATCGATGTACGAGCCGATCTGATCTTCCATGGCTGGATCAAGACTGACGCAGTAAAGCCGAGGCGTCTGTCGCACGTTGTCGAAGTCCGTGCCATCGCGCGGAGCGACCATTTCAACGTACTGATTACAGATCGTCCTTCTGAGGCCATTTCGTACATATTCTGTGAGAACTTCCATATCACGAGTGCGCCCGATCCAATCGCCCAGCGTTTCGATGATCGTTTCCATGTCACGAATGGGCACGCGCTCACGCAGAAGATTCTGAAGTACTTTCTGCAGTTCACCCGGTTTTACCAGTGGTTTTTCGCCGCCGAGCACTTCTTCGACGAGCTTGGGCGACTTGGATTTCACCTGCGTGATCAGGTTCGCCGTCTCATCGCGCGTCAGAAGTTCATGCGCATGATTCTTGACCATCTCGGTGATGTGCGTGGCCAGAACGCTGGTTGCATCGACGACGGTGTAGTTGAGCGATTCAGCGCGTTCCTTTTGGCCGGCCTCGATCCAGACCGCTTCAAGACCGAACGCAGGTTCGCGGGTACGAACACCAGGCAGCGAGCCGCCGCCGTTGACCAGGCCGCTGTCCATCGCCATGAACTGATTGGGATAGACCTGTCCGCTGGCGACGGAGTTGCCGCGAATCTTGATGTTGTAATCGTTAGGCTGAAGCTGCATGTTGTCGCGAATGCGAACGGGTGGCATGACAAGGCCCAGTTCACCTGCAAGCTGACGACGAATCATGGTGATGCGATCGAGCAGGTTGCCGCCTTGCGATGCATCGACGAGGCGCACCAGCGCGTAGCCGACTTCGAGTTCGAGGGTATCGACGGTGAGCATCTGTTCGACAGGCGGCGGCCCTGGTTCGGCCTTTTTCGCAGCCGTTTTCGCTTCACCAGCCACCTTGGTCGCTTCTTCTCTGCGCGAGTTGTACGCAATGAATCCCACGATGCCCGCCAGCGCGAGCAGCGGCATCGCAGGCAATCCTGTGAACGCCATTGCCGCCAGAAATGCAGAAGCGGTCGCGAGCGCTCGCCATTTGTTGGTGAGCTGCGCGGTGAGTTCCGTGCCCAGATCCTGACGGCTGCTGGAGCGCGTGACGATGAGACCTGCGCCGATGGAGATGACGAAGGCGGGAAGCTGCGAGGTCAGACCGTCGCCGATGGTGAGACGAGTGAAGACGGCGAGCGAATCGACCATCGTCCAGCCGTTGATGAACACACCGACGGCGAAGCCGCCCACGATATTGATGAGCGTGATGATGATGCCTGCGATGGCGTCGCCGCGCACGAACTTGGCGGAGCCGTCCATGGCACCGTAAAAGTCAGCTTCCTGCGAGACGCGTTCACGGCGACGGCGGGCCTCCTGCTCGTTGATGGTGCCTGCGTTGAGGTCAGCATCGATCGCCATCTGCTTGCCGGGCATCGCATCCAAGGTGAAACGCGCAGCCACTTCGGAGATGCGCGTAGCACCTTTGGTGATGACCACGAACTGAACAATGATGAGGATGATGAAAAGAATCGCACCGACGATCAGCGAGCCACCCGTGACAAAGGATGCAAACGATTCGATGACCTTGCCCGCTGCATCAGCGGCCTGCGCAGGATCGCGATCAGTCACGGAGAGAATGAGCCTTGTACTGGCGATATTGAGTACGAGGCGCGCGAGTGTGGTGCCAAGCAGGAGCGAAGGAAACACCGAGAAATCAAGTGGCGTTTCGATAAAAACAACCGTGAGCAAAATGACAGCAGCCAGCGCGATGTTCGCCGCGATGAGCAGATCCATCACCACCGGCGACATGGGCACGACGATGACCGCAAGCATGCCCACGAAAGCCACGGGGACAAAGAACGGCTGATAGACGCGGATGCGCTCAATCCATGTGGGGACGACGAGTTTTGGGGATGGGGTAGCCATAAGGAGCTAAGCCGCGAGCGGCTGGTTACGCTGACTTCCTTCCGCCGATGCGGTACACGTAAGCGAGAATCTCAGCGACGGTGTTGTAAAACTCGGGAGGCACTTCCTGGCCCGGCTCGACGTTCGCATAGAGAGCGCGGGCCAGTTCTTTTCGTTCGATGATCGGTACGCCGTTGGCTGCTGCGAGTTGACGAATGTGCATCGCCAGAAAATCGGCGCCTTTGGCGACGACCTTGGGGGCGCGCATCGTTTTGGGGTCATACTTGAGTGCCACCGCAAAGTGCGTCGGGTTGGTCACGATCACATCGGCAGTAGGCACAGCCTGGCCGATGCGCTGCATCGCAAGCTGACGAGCCACGCGCGATCGACGTTGCTTGACGAGCGGATCGCCTTCCATGCGTTTCATTTCTTCCTTGACCTCCTGCTTGGTCATGCGCAGGTCCTTGTCGTGCTGCCAGCGCTGGAAGGCGTAATCGAATACCGCCAGTGCAACCAGGAGCAGTGCAAGCTTGAGCGCCAAGGCGTAAACCAATTCGCAAGACGCGGCAAAGAGCGGGCCGACATCAAGCTCCGTCAGCAGCATAATCTGCGGCAGATCGTCGTAAATCACCCAACCTGCAACGGCAGCAATCAGTGCCACCTTCGCCAGACTCATGACAAGCCGTACCCCTGCGCGGGCATCGAAAAGTTTCTTGAAACCTGATAGCGGTGACATCCTCGAAAACTGCGGCATCAGCGGCTTGCCCGTAAGAATGAACCCCACCTGACTGATCGCAGCCAGCAGCGTGACACCTGCAATGGAAAGCAGCAGCGGCGCGGAGCCCGCCACTCCAATGCGAAGGGCGTAAGCGAACATACCGTTGAGATCATCAGGCCGCGTGGGGTTGTGACCGAACTGCGAGCTGAGCATATTTTCGACGGCGAGCTTCATGCTGGTGAGCATGTGCATGCCGAAGATGTTGAGCAGAATGACGGTGGCCAAAAGCGTCATCGAAGCGGTCAGGTCCTGACTGCGCGCAATGTTGCCTTCCTCGCGCGCTTCCTGCTTTCGCCGTGCGGTGGGTGCTTCGGTTTTTTCTGAGTCGTTGTCAGCCATGAGGGTCAGAGGTCAGAGGTCAGAAGTCAGAGGTCAGGAAGCAGAGAATGAGTTGGTTTTCACATTCCGAAATAGATGCTTAGTTGTCTTAAGGCGAAGTGAACTTCGTCGGCGTAGGCAGACGCAATCGCACCTGTGGAGACAACGAGCAGACCGCCGCCGATGAGGATGCGAAGCGGGAAGCCGATGCTCAGAATGTTGAGCTGCGGCACGGTGCGAGCGATGAAACCCATCGCCACCGTCTCAAGAAAAACCAGACAAAGCAGTGGAGCTGCAACGCGCAGTCCCAGATGAAACATCGAGGAGAGCAGTGCGACGATCATGTCGAGCATGCGAGAATCTGCGGTGAAGCCGCCAAGGGGGACATCGTTGAAACTGCCGACGAGTGTGGTGATGAGAATGCGGTGCCCGCCGAGGATAATGAAGATCATCATGGCGACGATGAAGAAAAACTCGCTGATGATGCCGCCTTGTTCATCGAGTTCGGGATTGAAGAGGCCACCCAGGCTCATGCCCAGTTGCTGATCAGCGATGTTGCCAGCCACCTGAAGACCCATGATGGGGAGCGTCGCGCCGTAGCCGATGATGATGCCGATCATCAGTTCCATGCCTACCGCGCCGACCAGCGACCAGAGTGAAAGACCATGGGAAACGACAGGTTCGATGAGGCCCCAAGATGGCCGACCGGGACTGAGCAGCATCGGATAAACACAGATGGAGAGTGCGAGGGCGAGCATGATGCGGATGCGAGTGGGGATGGTGGCGGAGCCGAACATGGGCGCAATGATGAAGATGCCGGTGAAGCGAAAGAGCACCAGCAGCCACGCGGGCAGATGACTCAGGATGGGATCGAAGTTAGACATCAATCAGAAAGACAAAGTTCAAAGTACAAAGTTCAATGTTCAAAGTTCAAGGTTCAAAGTTCAAGGGATGTCCCGAGTTTTAGGCTCACAACCTTGAACTCTGAACTTTGAACACTTCCGCTTACTGCGTTCCTCCGAACATGCGCTGGGCGAAATCCATGATGAGCGTGGCGATCCAGGGTGTGACCAGAATCGAGACGATGCCCATCACCACGATCTTGGGCACGAAGCTGAGCGTCTGATCCTGAATCTGCGTGACAGCCTGCAAGATGCTGATGAACAGACCGATGAGCAGCCCTGCCGCCAAAATGGGCGAACTGAGCAGCAGCATCACAGTGAGTGATTCGCGGACAGTTTCAACGGCTTGGTCGATGGTCATGATGAACTCGTTCTGTTCGAGTGATGAAAATAAAATTGCGCATTAGTCTTGTGCATAAGCGCAGTGGTACCGCTTCTAATTTGCACACAGCTACGTCACACCGGCGATGGCGAAACTGTTGAGCAGGTTGCCCACCACCAGCCGCCAACCATCAACAAGCACAAAGAGCAACAGCTTGAACGGCAGACTGATCAGCACCGGCGGCAGCATCATCATGCCCATGCTGATGAGCACGCTGGAGATCACCATGTCGATGATGAGAAACGGCAAATACAGCCGAAACCCCATGAGAAACGCGACTTTTAGCTCGCTGAGAATGAACGCAGGCACCAGCGTCAGCATGTCCACATCGCCCTCAGTGAGCTTGTCGGGCTGACTGGTGTCGATGCCTCGGTAGTTGAGAATCATGTAGATGTCTTCCCAGTTTCCCGCGTGATCGATCTGGGCAAACATGAAATCACGAATCGGTTTCTTCGCGCGGGTCCACGCTTCGATCTGATCAATCTGATTTTCATTGAGCGGCGTGATCGCTTCTTTGTTGATGCGTTCAAAGGTCGGAGCCATGACGAGCAGCGTCATGAAAACGGAGAGGCCGATGATGACCTGACTGGGCGGAAGGTTTTGCGTACCGATGGCCTGGCGTAGGAGCGTGAGCACGACGACGATGCGCGTGAAACTGGTGCACAGGATCAAGATGGCTGGCGCGACAGTGAGAACGGTCAGCAGCAGCAGGATTGAGAGCGCGCCGCTGAGGCCGCCTTTGGGTGCATCATCTGATTCTGGTGGACGCGTCGGCGCGCTGCCATCACCTCGGCCAAGCAGATCAGGCAGGGCCTTGCTGGCGTTGTCGAGGAGTGTGATCGGGTTGACGCCGCCTGGGGGAGTGCCAGTGGATTGTTGGGCGAAAGCGTGCGGGCTTGTCAGAAGCATCGCAGAGAACAAGGCAATGAGGAGTGCGATTTGTTTCATCATCGCGTACCTCCCCTGCCGGTGAGATTGCGAAGTTTTCCAAGCAGGCCGCTCACATTGTCGCGGGCCCGGTCGATTTGAAATTCGCCTTCATCGGTACCCGCCTCGGCTGCGGAAGGTTCGGGCTCATAGCTTGCGCCCATGCTCGAAAGCATCTGGCGAAAGCCGGCGGTTGCGCTGGTGGATTTGGCGCTGGAGATTGTCGTGAGAATGTCAGCCACTTCATCGGGGGCATCAATCTGGCTGAGCGTTCTCATACCCGATGGACAATCACTGACGACAAGAATGCGGCCGCCTACACGCAAGAGCAGCACATGATTGCGCGGCGCCACTGCCACGCGGGTGAGCACCTGCACGGCTGAGCTGCTGCTGACCGCCGCACTGGTGCCCAGCATCTTGCGCATGCCAGCGCGAAGGAGAAAGATCAGGCCGATGACCAGGCCCAGCGCCATGAGCACGGTCATCGCGGAGGAGGTGGTACTACTGCCTGCTGGCACTGGCTCTGCTTCGGGGGTCTGCCTTCTGGCTCCAAGCGGTCGCGCATCGGCAGGATCAGCGACGCGAAGCTGATTGGAAGTTGTCGCTTGTTTATCCGTGGCGACGTGCTGCGATTCGGAGAGCGGCGAGAGCGCAGCGGAGGATCGCCCTGCATCCTTTTGCTCACCTGAAGATTCTGCTTCCGCCATGCGCCGGGCCAGATCGCGCATGCGCTCATCCATTTCCTGCGGCGATGTTGCTGCTTTACCACCTTGCGGTAGTGCCGGCGAAGTGGGCACTGCAACGGGTTCATGAGGCGCGACAATTTCACCAGCGCGGGGACCAGCGGGAGCAAGCGGTCGATTGGCCTGAATTTCGCTGCGATCATCCGCCAGAGTGGCGGCAGCGATAATGAGAATGATCGCTGCGCATTGGCACAGCGTCAGCATCCAACGGAGCGACTGATTGTCGCGATCGCTTTGCATCGGCCTTCCTTGGCCTAAAGGTTCCCTCAGCATCCATGCCTTGGGCGGCGCACGCATTCCACGTGGACCTCAATTCAATACAACAAACACATTTCAATTCGCCGCGTTGGCAGCAGCCGCTTCTACAGCCTGCTCTTTCAGATCGTCCACGATCTCGCTGATGCGAATACAAAAATTATCGTTGAGTACGAGCACTTCGCCGCGCGCCACCAAGCGATGATTGACGTAAACATCAACAGGATCGCCCGCCAGTTTGTCCAGTTCGAGCACGCTGCCTTCGCTGAGGCGAAGCACATCTTCCACGAGCATATCAGTGCGGCCAAGCTCTACGGAAACATCAAGCTCCACATCGCCGAGCATGTCGAGCCCGCCGCGCGAAGAGCCGCCAGTGAGACCACCCAGATCCGGCAGCGAGAAGCCGCCTTGCGTTTCACTAGCGATCTGATCGACAGCCGCCTGAGCCTGTGCGAGGGCGCTATCCACATCGCTATCGATGGATTTTCCTGTGGGATTGCTTGTGGTCTTGGCCATAGTGTCGCCTCTTCTCTCCTATCGACCAGTGGCCTTCAAAAGCTGGAGATGTTTATCGGGCTGCGGGGGAATACATAAATATGCGAGCCAGCGCAGAGCGTCGCCCCCGGAATGCGCCTTTGCTCCGCGGCTAAACGGGGATGTGGTTAACGTCGTCCAATTAGAAATCGATGCGATACTCGGTGCAGCGCGTGATCAGCACACGCCGAACGACTGGCTCGCCATCGACATCGGTGCCCAGACGATTGTCCATCGCTGCTTTGATCTGGCGCGAGAGCGTCTGAAGTTCATCTTCGTGCATAAAACTCGGATCAGCACGGCGGAAGATCGTCAGAATGTCTGAGTGAATCTGCGCTGACATCGACTTGAGATCAGCTTTGACCTTGTCCTGATGCTTCTTGCGGATGACGACGTAAATTTCAGAGTCGTAGAGATAAACATCGCCTCGCCGGGAGTTGGCGAAGCGCTCTTCGATGACCAGTTCTTCTGCTTCCTTGTTGCCATCATCGACCAGGAGATTGGCACCGGCGCGATCGGCACTGACGGGAGCCGGGCCGCCCGCCATCGTGATGACGATGAAGACGGTGACGACTTCAAGCAGCAGCACGCCGCCGAGCATCAGCAGCGTTTTGAGCGGAAACTTTTTCTTCGTTCCCTCGGTTTTTGCGGCTTCGTTCTCGTTCTTTTCATCGGCCATGGCGTTTCCTCAGACTCATCGCAAATAAAGCTGCCAGCGATCCGCGATCAGCTATCAGCTTTGAGCCATTAGCCTTGAAGCTGATGGCTGATGGCTGATAGCTAATTCGGCAGCGGCTTAGTGAAATCATCGACCAGTTGGTCACTGATCTCGATCTCAACTCGCCGATTCAGTTCCAATGCGGGTACGTCGTACTCCCGCTTCTTCATTGGTTCCTTATCGGCATTTGCGATGAGCCGGATTCGCTCAGGTTCGACTCCTTGCTCATTTACCATGAAATCCATCACCGCCTGGGTACGGGCATAACTGAGCGTCCAAAGGTCCGTATAAATGGATTGACCACCTACCAGTTCGCTGGAAGCCGCGTGGCCATGCAATTCGATCTTGTTGTTGTAACCTCGCACGAGGGTGAGCACGGGTTTGAGTCTGTCTTTGGCGGCGGCAGTAAGTTCTGCTGACCCGGGTTCAAAGGTGACATTTCCCAGACCACGCCGAATGCCTGTGCGACTTTGCGTGACGCGAGGCTCTTTGCCGACGACACCGGGATCGATCGTCTCCACCACTTTCTTGTGTTTCTGCTGCTGGAGATACATCTTTTCGAGTTTGGCGATGAGGCTGAGCTTGTCGGTATCTTTGCCGGGCACTTTGCCGCCGCCGCCCGAGAGGCCGAAACTCTGCTTGACGATTTCCGCCTTGGCGCGCCAGACATCTTCGTTCTTGATTTCACTCAAGGCTGCCAGCAGAATAAAAAAGCACAGCAGCAGCGACATGAGGTCGCCGTAGGTAAGCACCCATTCCGGTGCGCCAGCAGGAGGACATTTGCACTTGCCCATGGGAGTCTCGGGGAAGCTGTCAGCTATTAGCAATCAGCTATCAGCTATCAGCAACGGAAACGGAAACGGAAACTTGAAATCGGACATCCGCTCAGCGCGGCCTTCTTCTGGCTGAAAGCTGATGGCTGAAAGCTGACCGCTCTTAAGCCGCATCTTTATCAGCGACCTTGCGTACGCCAGGCGGGAGGAAGGTTTGCAGTTTCTGTTCGACGATGCGTGGGTTGTCGCCGCTTTGGATCGACATCACGCCTTTGATCACGATGGTTTTGTACATCTGCTCTTCGCTGGACCTACGCGCCAGGCGATCGCCAAGCGGGCCGACGACAACATTGGCAATCAGCGCACCGTAGAGCGTGGTGAGCAGCGCGACCGCCATACCGGGGCCGATGGCTGATGGATCATCCATGTTCTTGAGCATGATGACGAGGCCGACGAGCGTACCGATCATGCCCATGGCAGGCGCGTATTTGCCGAAGTTGTCGAGCACCGCTTTGTAGGTGTCGTGGCGACCACCCATGTTGTCTAGTTCAGCGGTGAGAATCGCCTCAATCATTTCCGGATCGGTGCCATCGACCGCCATCTGGATGCCGCGCACAAGGAATGGGTCTTTGATTTCTTTGATGGCGTTTTCGAGACTGAGGATGCCATCGCGCCGGGCGATTTCGGCGAAGGAAACCAGATCGGTGATGAGCTTGTCGATGGGCATCTTCGTGACGAAGATCGCCTTCAAAATCGCCTTGGGCATCTTGGTGACGTAGCCCACTGGAAAGGAGAAGAAGATGATGGTGAACGAACCGCCGACCACCAGCACCACGCTGGGGAAATCGAAAAACGCACCCAGGTTGCCGCCCAGCAGAATCGACCAGACGACCAGCAACCAGGTTCCCAAAATGCCAAATAGTAAGCCCAGATCCATGGCTTTCCTCTGTCCCATCCAGGGACGTTTGAAGTCTCACTAAGCTTATCGGCCTGACGGCTTCGCCCGCATGAACAGGCTGTTTCACGTCGGAGGCAGCAGCTTGCGCAGTGCCTGTCCATATTCAATTGAAAGCCTCACGACCATGTCCATCGACTCCTTGACGATGAAGTGATCGCCATTGATCAGCTTGATCGTGGTGTCGGGATTCGATTCAACGGTGCGAATCAGCTCCGCGTTGACGACGAATTTCTGGCCGTTAAGTCTGGTGACCGTGATCATGGGGGAAGCTTTCAGCAGGTCAGCAGTCAGCTATCAGCTATCAGCAATCAGCAATCGGGGGTCGATGGTCGTCATGGATCAAGATGAATCAGTGATCGCGATGTCTTTCGGCTGAAAGCTGAAAGCTGATGGCTGACCGCTGACCGCTTCTCCGCTTATCGAATGACCGAAAGCAGTTCCTGAATCATCCGTTCGCTGGTGGTGAGCACGCGTGAGCTGGCGCTGAAGCCGGTGCTTGCGGTGATGAGGTTGATGAACTCCTGCGAGAGTTCGACGTTGGACAGTTCCAGCGCTCCGCCGATGATTCGACCTGATCCGCCATCGCCAGGGCTGACGATGGCAGCGGTACCGCTGTTGGGCGTGACGGAAAACAGGTTGCCGCCGCCTGCCTGAAGACCGGTGGGGTTGGCGAATTTCGCCAGTGCGATACGGCCTTGCGAACGGAGCAGACCGTTGGAGTAGATGCCGGTGATAGTGCCATCTTCGCCGATGCTGAAGCTTTCGAGCGTACCGATGGGCGAGCCATCCTGGCTTACCGAGGCAAGGTTGCTGGTGGTGTCGCTCAGTGCGGTAACGCCACTGTCACCATTGCCGAAGTTCAGCGTGATCTGCTGCGGCGTGAAGGCACCCGAGCCAGCACGATCAATCTGCACCGTCGTGTCAGATGCGGTCAGGAGTTGGCCGTTGAAATCAAACTCCAGCAATCCCGTGCTCAGAACGCGTGAAAGATCCGAATCATCTTCGCTCTGAACATAAAAGCGCCAGTCGGTGCCGCCGTTGTCTTTTTCTTCGAGCACCATGGTGATGTCGAGTTGAATTTCATTGCCCAGACTATCGAAGGCGAAGAAGGTGGTGCGTACCGATTCGCCCGTCGCCTCCTGCGTATCGCTGAAGACGAAGGGTGCCGTAGGATTGGCCGAGCCCTGATTGACGATAATGTCTGCGGTATCAAGACCCAGTTGATGAGCGGTGCCCATGTTGCCTTTGACGACCAGTTCGCCCGTGCCGGACATGGTGATGCCGCCGGAGATACTGGTATCGATACCCAAAATCCGTTCCATGAAGGTCATGAAATCCTGCACTGTGGTGCCGGCAGCAGTGGCGGTGCCGGTCACCGCAGCGCCGACTTCGAAGGTCTTGGTAGGGAGTTTGGTGTCGCCGCGAGTGACGTTCTGCACGGTGAGAATGTCGCCGCTGACAAACATCGGATCGCCAGCGGCATTGAAGAGGCCTGTGAGCAGATCGGTGGCCAGTGCTGGAACAGTGCCCGCTGCATCGGAGAAGAACGGATTGGAGGTGGTGGTGGAACCTTGCGTCGCCACTTCGCCGCCGGCGTTGAGGTTGCCTGCGAAATTCACATTCTCCGTTGCATCCGCCATCGTGGAAGCGCCCAGCGGAATATTGATATTCGCAAGTGAACCTTGCACGACGTTGAAATCAGCGTCGATGCCAAAGCCTTGAACTCGGCCACCGCCAGGATTCACCAGATTGAAATCGCGGTCAAGTTGAAAGTTACCAGCGCGTGTGTATCGCTGATTGCCGCCGAAATCGAGCACGAAAAAGCCGTTGCCTTCGATGGCCATTTCGGTGCTGACGCCTGTGCCTTGCACTGAGCCGTCACTGAAATTTTTGGTGACAGTACCAAAGGCCACACCTAGGCCTAGTTGCGTGGGATTGGTGCCGCCTGAGCCAGCAGTCGGGCCGGAAGAAGATCGCAGCATCTGCGAAATCTGCGTCTGAAAATCGGCGCGGCTGCTCTTGAAGCCGGTCGTGTTCACATTCGCAATGTTGTCGCCAGCCACCTGAATGGCCTGCGAATTGGTCACCATACCGCTGAGGCTGGTGTACATGGCAGTGGTCAAGCCCATGAGTAATCTCCGATCAGTTTGCGTGAACCGCGGTTGAGCCGATCAAGCTCTGCTGCTTCCGATGAACTTCAGTAATGCTGCGTTATCAATCTGATCCACTCGCCCTAGTGCGCTAAGCAGATCGTTGGGTTTTATTTCTTTGGCCTCTGCTGCTTGAGCCGTTGCGCCTGATTCACTGACATTTCGGGCTTCCAACAGGATGGCATCAAAGTCCTGCGACTCGATGGGCAGCTTGGGCGTACTGGATATTCCAGGCAGACCGCCGGGGCGGACTGCTGGTTCCAAGAGTCGCAATAAGTCCATGCCGCCAGCCATCAGTTGGCACTCACATCGCGAATGGCGGTGACGCGTGCTATGGGAAGCGCCTTGCCGCTGGAAAGTTCGAGGATGGCTTTGCCATTCTCAACACGCACACTCGTCACCACGCCGCTGACCTTGTCGTTCGCTGCATCCAGGCCTTCAATGTCCTTGCCGATCATGCCTGCCGCAGACGAAAGGCCATTCTGAAGCACGAGACTTTCAAGCTGCTTTTGCAGCGAGAGCTGACTTTCAATATTGCGAAGACTGCTGAGCTGCTCAAGCAGCGCACCAGAATCCTGTGGCTTAAACGGATCCTGATTGCTCATCTCCGAAAGCAGAATCTTCATAAACTGGCCCGAGTCAATCTCACCGAATCCTGATACAGAACTCTTCGCGCTGACGCCAGCCGTTGCTCCACCAATTGCACCTGCGGACATGATGATTTCCTTTTCGTAAGTGATGGCTCGCGACTGCGTGAGCGAGTTAGCCCTGCTGATTCACGACGGTATCCACGACGAGCCACGACCGTTAGAGAGTGGGGTTTCAGTTCGCTCAATCCGCTCCCTGACGGTCGCGGCTCGTTGCGGAGGGTCAAACATCATCCGAGTTAGCCCTGCTGATACCGAATCATTCAATTCGTCGATGCGCCTTGCAATACGGAATCAAACGTATCCCGATCCGATCTACGTGCCGATTGTTTGGATGATTCACGTTGTCCATCGCGAGCGTGATACTGGCCCGCGCTGCGACCATCGCGTCTCATGTCCTGCGATTGCTGATCAAAGTCGCTCGATGCGGATGGCTGCGTGACCTGCACTTCAATCTTGTCCACCGATAAGCCCTGGCGATCCAGTGCCTGACGCAGCTGTCCCATCTGGTCCATGAGCAAGTTGCGTACCGATTCACTTTGGGCTGTGAACTTCGCGCTGACGACGCCTTCTCGCACCGCCATATCGATGCGCACCAGGCCCAGATCCGGAGGCGTGAGCCGCAACGTGACCGAACCGCCGCGCTGATTGATCGCAGAACTCAGGCCACGCGTGAGCCGACCCATGTTGACCTCATCGCGCACCGCTGCGTCATCGCCTTGCGGAAGTTGCGCGAACTGCGCAGAAAGCGACTCCCCCGCTGCTGCGGAACCTGGTTGCGGCGACGATGTCGAGATCGCGGTCAAGGACGAAGCTTCAGTAGAACTCAGTGCCGACTTGGGCATTGGCTTTTCCAATGCAATCCCACCGGCTGGCGAACTCTCGTATTCAGCGCGCCCCGTCAGCGCCGATTCTGCGGAAGAATCCTGTTTGCCAGCGCCCTGCACGGCAACGATGGCTGCACCATCTGCGTCAGCTTCATTCGCTGGGGCGTCACTGTTTTCTGCGCCTTGAATCTGAGCCGCGACCTGCTGCGCCGCCGTGAGCCCCTTCTCATTTTTCTTCGGTGCTACCAGCGGTGCTGCTGTCGCGGACTCGTTGGTTGCAACCTGAGCTACACCCGCTGCGCCATCTGCCGAGACATCCGTCGGCGACGCAATGGCGCTGGTCACCTGCTGCAACAATTCGCTCGTAACTTGCTGAACAGCCGCGAGAACCTGCGCAGCTTCAGAGACATCTTCATCAGCGATGTCTTCTGCGACCTGCTCTATTTCAACTGCGACTTCGTCATCACCGGTAACAGGCTCGGCTTCACCCACAGGCGCGGCTGCATCACCAATGACATCGCCTTCGGAAACCGGCACCGCATCCAATGTTTCAGGTGATCCTTCCTTCACGCCATCGATCAAATCGCCTGATTTTTCCGATGTTTTTGACGTCTCTTTCGTGCTGGTCTGCGAACGAGCAGCGCGATCGGCTTTCGTCTGCGTTGGCTTTTCAATCACGGGCGAATCAGCGGCACTATCGCGCTGACGCTGCGCCTTCTGGCGATTGAATAGCGTCTGGTCAAAAGTGATGGAATTGGATTTGGGCTGTCTGCTGTCCGCTGGCGTCTGCGACTGCTGAGTTCGCGGTGCAGCGGAAGGAGGAAGTGTAGGGAGCTTTGCAATCATGAATCATCGCCTATCGGTCCGGTCGCCTGCTCCGGTTCGGTGACGTTCACGCCGCGTTCCCGCAGCCGCTGCACCAGTTCCGTTGCCTGAGCGATTTCCGGCGTGGTTTTGAACTCCTTCAAAACCGCCGCCGCCTTTCGAAGCTGCATCGCGGCCAGGTACTCCAGAACCTGATCCGTCTTCTGCTGTGCCATCAGTTGCTGGAACATTTCCTTGGATTGCTTGGCTCTAAGCTGCTCGTACATCTTGACTGCTTGCTTGAAATCCTCGTCTTCATGTTTCTTCTTCGCCGCAGCAAGCGCATCCTCAAAAGCCTTGCGATCCGTATCCAGCTTGGCACGCTCTTCTGCCAGCAACCGACGTGCCATGTCGTTGGTGCGCTGCAAATCCTGAATATCCCGCTTCAATCGCTCCATGCGCTGGAGCGCAATTTCATCCTTCTCCTGGTCCTCAACGATCTGCTGCGCAAGTTGTGCCGGTCCATCGGCAACTCTCTCCAAGCGTGCCGCTTCACGCGCAGCTTCCGCCTCGCGATTTTTCTTGATGTCATCCTGTTCCTTGACCGCGGCTTCGTCAGCGACCTTCATCGAGAACATATCCACCACGCGCTCGAGGCGATCTTCATCAATTCGGCCATCGGCATAAAGCCACACGCCAAAGCCCGCCAAGGCCAGCACGTTGATCAGAAGCACCACGCTGATGACTGTCCAGAACGATCTCATGTTGATCTCAACTATTCATTAGCTGTTGAATGAAGATAAATCACGGCCGGCTGGTCATCAGACGAAACGCAAACTGCCCGACGCCGATCTCATCGAGCATCGCCGCTTCACGCCGATCCTGTTCCGTTTTCCACTTGCGATACTGCTTTTCACGCAGTCGTTCGATCGCTTTTCGAGCTTGTGTGGCTTCGATCAGTTGCAGTCGATTCATCTCAGCCTGCTTTTCTACACTGGCGAGTTTGGTGACGATCGCCTGAGCGCGAGCCGTGGTCTGACCGCTGTACCTGGCAAACTGTGCGACAGCTGTCATATCGACAACGCCGACGAGCCCCTCGCGCAAATCGCGCTTGCTGTCGGTGATAGTCACCTGCATCTGCCGAAGCTGATCGAGCAGAATCATGCGCTGCCGAAGAGCCTTGGCGAGCTCGCGCTGCCGCTGGTCTTCCACCATGCGGCGCTGCTGGAGCACCATGTCGAGTTTGAAATGAAATTCAGCCATAACTAAACCTTCCTGCTTACTAGGTATCGGCCAATTCTTCTGAATCGGACCAGCTTCCAGCAAGCTCACTTCCTCTTGCAATTTTCATGCCTTGACTTCTTAGCCAGGCCCTGTTGGCGATCGCTGCGGCCGACCCGCGAGCTTTTTGCGAGCCTCGTTGAATGTGTTCACCAGTGCCAGAAGCAGCTTGCGAGAATGATCGAAATTCGCCTTGCCCTTCACTTCGCTGCGCCCTTGCCTAAGCAACTGATCGATTGCCCCTTTGCAGGCGATGGCCATATCGAACTCGGGATTACTGCCTGCGGGGTACGCGCCGATGTTGAGTAGGTCCTCAACCTGGGTGTAACTGTTGAGGAGTTTGATGAGCTCACGCTTGGCACTTTGATGCTCGGGTGTGGTCACCAGATCAGCAACACGACTGACGGAAGCGAGCACATCGATGGCGGGATAATGCCCACGCCGTTGCAGGTCGTGACTCAGTTGAATGTGGCCGTCGAGGATGCCGCGTGTGGCATCGCTGATGGGATCGGTCAGTTCATCGCCTTCAACGAGCACAGAGAAAAAGCCGGTGATCGAACCGCGCGAGGTGCGCCCGCAGCGCTCAAGAACTACGGGCAAAAGTGAGAAAACACTGGGCGGAAAACCGCGCGTCGCTGGCGGTTCACCGGCAGCAAGTCCCACCTGACGCTGGGCCTGACACAGACGCGTCACCGAATCCATCAGCAGCAAAACATTCAATCCCTGATCGCGGAAATATTCCGCAATCGATGTCGCCACAAGAGCAGCGCGAATGCGCAGCAGCGCAGGTTCATCACTGGTGGCGCAAACGACGACGCTGCGCTTCATGCCTTCTTCGCCCAGCGAGTGATCGATGAAATCGCGAACCTCACGGCCGCGCTCGCCGATCATGCCGATCACAGTGACATCGGCAGCGGTGTGCCGCGCCATCGTGGCCAGCAGCGTGCTCTTGCCGAGTCCTGGCGATGCGAATATGCCAAGGCGCTGACCTTGGCCGACACTCAGTAGCGCATCAATGGCGCGCACGCCGGTGGCCAGCGGCTGATCAATGGGCGGACGATCCATCGCATCGACAGGCGCGGGACTGAGCGGGCGCGGCACGGTATCGACGAGCGGCCCTTTGCCATCCATCGGCCGGCACATCGCATCCACCACGCGACCGAGCATCGAATCACCCGCACGGACAAACTGCTGAAAATGCCCTGCTTTCACGCGATCGCCTCGCCGCACCCCCGCCATCGGGCCCAGCGGCATGACGATGGTGTGATCGCGATCGAAGCCGATGACTTCACCATCGAGCATGGTTCGCCTTGCGCCGCTGCCCGTCTCAATGCGAACAGAAGCGCCGACAGGCGCGGGCAGATCGGAAACGCGCACAGCCAAGCCGCGCGCTTCCAGTACGGTGCCTGCAAGTTCGACGGTTGAAGCCGAGGCAAGGAGTTCGAGTTGTTCAGCAAAGAGCGAGCTCATGGCGCAGCATCAGTCTCATCAGGTGTAGATGGCGAAGCTGAAACATCTTCGGCAACGGCGGAATCATTCAATGGCTCAATGACTTGGCCGGCGGTCGTGTGCGTTTCGTCGGCAGGAATCATCAAGTCAACAAGCCTTGCCAGTTGCTTCTCGATGGTCGCATCGACTCGGCCCTGGCCATAGGAAATCAAACACCCGCCGCGCGAGATGGCATCGCTATCAACAAGATGCACATGCTGAAGATGAGGCATCCCGGAGAGAAGCTGCGGCATCGCCTCCTCTAGCGCCGGCCTATCGGCGGGATGAATCTGCACGCTCACATCGGTTGGCCGCATCACATAGGCGAGCGACTCGGCGAGCTGATCGACGATGACCATCGGATCCACTTGAATCACGCGCTGCACCACTTTCTCCGCAAAAAGCAGGCTCATCTGCAAAATGACCTGCCTGGCCTGGCGATCCATTTCAACGCGCTGCTCATCCCACGCCTGTGCCGCTCCGAGCCAACCTTGTTGCAACTTTTGAAACTGCGCCTGTGATTTAGCGAGCGCTTCAGCGTGCCCTGCTTTGCGACCGGCATCCAAACCTTGAGCCATGCCTTGTTCGTGCCCGCGCGCTTTGGCATCAGCCTCGGAAGTGCGAATGATTTCCTTTGCCTGAACCTGTGCATCGTCGATCAGCGCCTGAGCCTTCGCTTTGGCCGCACCCATCAATTGATCTGCCTGACGGCGCAAATCGCTCATGTCCAGAACGATCGCGTCCTTCACGAAGCTGCCAGCGAGATGGTTCTTGATGACGGGCATGAGGAAAAAAACAGGAAAACGGGAAAGCGAAAAAGCGGAAAATCAGAGAAAAGATGCGGAGGTGTTTCCGGGGGTTACATGTTGTTGAGTTTGTTGGTCGTCGTCATCAGGCTGCCTTCGTTCGCCAAGACGAACGGCTAAATAGTTGGGTGATACTTTTATGCCTTTTTATTTTTCGCTTTCCCGCTTTCTCGCTTTTCCTCAAACCACCATCTCACCGGCGCCGCCGCGGCCGCTGATGATGATTTCGCCGGCATCTTCGAGTCGCCTGACGACATCGACGATGCGCTGCTGTGCGGACTCGACATCGGACACACGCACCGGGCCCATGTATTCCATGTCTTCCTTGATCATGGCAGCGGCGCGGGCGGACATGTTGGAGAAAATCTTTTCGCGCAGGACTTCGCTCGCAGTCTTGAGCGCGAGCGCGAGTTCATCGTTCTCCACTTCCTTGAGCACCGCCTGAATGCCCTTGTCATCGACGAGCTTGATGTCTTCGAAGACGAACATCAGCCGGCGAATCTGTTCAACGAGTTCCGGAGCCTCGGCCTCTAGGCCTTCCATGATGCCTTTTTCCGTCGAGCGATCGACGAGGTTGAGCACTTCAGCGACGGTATCGACACCGCCGATTTTCTCGAACGATTGCGTGAGCAGATTAGAAAGGCGAGCCTCCAGGCCGCGCTCGACTTCCGAGATGACTTCGGGGTTGGTCTGCTCCATGTTGGCCACGCGCTTGACCACTTCGATCTGCTTGGGGCCGGGCAAGCCGGCGAGAATTTCGCTCGCTTTATGAAACGGCAGATGGCTGACGATCAGCGCGATGGTCTGCGGATGTTCATCCTGAATAAAGGTCAGAAGGTTTTCCGTCTCGGCCTTCTGAAGGAACGCGAAGGGCGTCTTGCGCACCTGCTGGCTGATCTGCTGAATGATGCGATCAGCGTCCTTGGCGTCGAGGCTTTTTGCAAGCAACGCACGTGCGTATTCCAGCCCGCCTTCATTGACCCACGCCTGCGCCGCTGCCTGTTCATAGAACTCGCTAAGAATGCGATTGCGAAGTTTCACCGGCACCTCGCCTAGTCCCGCCAGTTCGCGCGTCACATCTTCGACGACCTTCGTGTCGAGCGTGCGCAGAATCGAAGCGGCTGATGCCTGGTCGATCGAAAGCAGCAACACAGCCGCCTTGGTCAGGCCTTTGAGTTCCGAATTGGGATCAAGCTTGGATTGACGTGCCATAGGTCCTCACACTCTTCACATTTCCTCAGCGCGAACCCATCGCTTAAGCAGCATGCCCGCTTCCTGCGGATAGCTCTGAATCAGTTCTTCGATCTGCTGCGACACCTTGCGAACTTGAACTTCATCTTCATCCAGTTCCACGCCAGCCATCGCGGTTTCGTGTTCCATTACTTCGCCAAGTAATTCCTCATCCGCTTGAATCGGCGTGGGCACACCGGCCAATTCTTCTGCGGTGGGAATCGGAGTCAGTCGCGTGGCTTTGCGAACCATGTGGAACATCATGCCCATGGCAAACAGTCCCAGCGCTGCCAGCATCGCGGGCTGAAACCATTGGCCGTTCACGAAATTCATCATGCCGCCCGAGCCGCCGGTGGAATCGCTCATCGCCAGAAGCGCACCGACATCGAGGATCATGTGAGCCGTGACGGTGCCCGGGCCAATCTCCGTTTTGATCAGCGGCTCGATCTGTTTTTTGATCTCTGTCAGGTGAACATCGATGATCGGCTGGAGCGTGGCGTCATCAGGATCGGGCGTTTCAACTGGTTTGCCACGCTTGAAAAGACTCACAAAAAAACTGCGAGGCACGTTGACCGTGACATTCACATCCTGCGGCATCTGGCCGATTTTCTTGATCTTGGCGGAACTGGTCAGAGGCAACTCACCAAAGGTGGTTTCGATTTCTTCGGTTTTACTGCTGCTGCCGTTTTTGCTGCTGCCAGCAACAACATCCGCACCGGTATTGGAGCGAGCGCCCGGCTCGCCGGAGTTGCGAAGGTCCGTGGTCTCGGTGGTCTTGGTGCGCTCGTTCTTGAGCGTTTCATTCTCGCGGTACTTGTATTCGACGATGTCCTGTCGCTGCACCGTGTCGGTACGCACAGAGACGGCAACAATCACACCGGGGATATATCGAAGCAGATCGGAAATTTTCTGCGAGTAGCGCGACTCCATCTGCGTGATGTTGGCCATCACCTGATCGGAAGTCATCTCATCTGCATCAGCGACGCGATGAGCACGGCCATCAACCGCATCAATCACGACCACTTCCTGCGGCGACATTTCCGCAACCGCACCACCCACCAGACTGGCGATGGCATCGACCAGTTGCTTGTTCATTTTGGTGCCGCCCTGCATCACCACGTTGACCGAAGCGCTGGGCTTGACATGCGTGCGACCGAAGCCGGATTGCTGAGGCATGGAGATGACGACATCGGCACCGCGCACGCCTCTCATCTTGGCGATGACCTGGCTTAGAAACTTCTGTTTGGCCTGCAGAAAAGCCATGGTTGTCTTGGCGCTGGGATCCCAGGGCGAGCTTTTGAGGATGACATCATCAAAAGCACTGGCGGTGTCGCGAGCCATCAGGCCGGAGGATTCGAGAGCGACCAGGGCATCGACGCGCTGGTCAAAAGGCACGAGCATCTGGCCGTTTTCGATGACGACATTGATGCCGCGCTGTTTCAGATTGGCAGCGACTTCGTTCTGACGATCGCCAGCGAAGGAAGTGATGGGCACCATCTCCGGACTGCCCGCATATTGAACGACGAGAAAGCCCACCAGCAGCAGGATCACCACCAGCGAGCCAATGAGCAGCTTCGTGTTCGCAGGCATTTGCTGCGACTGCGCGTGAATCTGCGTCCAGTATCTTTTGAGAAATTCCATGAGTCGGCCTCCATGCCGAATCCGAGAGTCAGAGGTCAGAGGTCAGATGTCAGACATTCCCAACTGCTGTCATCCACTGCATCCATCGCGAACCGTCATCCATCAGGTTCGTTTATTCATCACGCGAACGATTACACTCTCATCTGCTTGATTTCTTCGTAGGCATCCACCAGTTTGTTTCGCACCTGTTGCAACATCTGGAACGCCATGTCGGCTTTCTGTTTGGCGATGAACACGTTGGCCACGTCATCGCGCTTGCCTGTCGTCAGATCTTCAATTGCGCCAGCAGCATCCTGCTGGAGTTTGTTCACCTGTTCGATGTTCTGCATGAGAACATCCTTGAAACTCGGGCCTTCTTGCGCACCGATAGCCGGGGCCTGCGGCGCGCGCGGCAGCGAGGCGGGTCCTCGCGCACTATTAATGAGTCCAAGTGGATCGGTCATATCAAAACTCCACACGATGCAGAGGTCAGAGGTCAGATGTCAGATGTCAGATGTCAGCAATCAGCCAGCAGCCAGCAGCCAGCAATCTTGAATATCCTTTGTTGCGATTCGGTCTTCCGTCTGCCTCGGCTGATAGCTGAAAGCTGACGGCTGACGGCTGACCGCTTCCACTACGCCAGAATCCTCAGACTGCTTTGTATCATCGACTTAGTCGCCTCGATGGCGGTAATGTTCGCTTCGTAGGCGCGGGTGGCTTCGAGTCCGTTGACCATTTCCATAGCCGGGTCGATGTTCGGATAGTTCACGTACCCTTGCGAATCCGCAAATTTGTGGCCGGGCTCATAGACCTTTCGAAAGTCCGATGGGTCCTGGATGATCTCGCGAACGTGCACACCTTCCGCACTGCCGGTGGAAGGATCGCCGGTCTGGAACATGGCGATGCGACGGCGAAAGGGTGCGTAGTTGCCTTGCGCATCCATCGTCGTGAAACGGTTGGCCATGTTGGCCGAGACCACTTCCATACGCGTGCGCTGGGCGACGAGTGCAGAGGTTGAAATATCGAGTGCGCCAAACATGGTTGTGACTCCATCAGCGGGAAAGGCCCGCTATTGCAAATCCGGTTCATTCAGATCAGGTTCGTTCGCGAATCGCACTTTGCAGCAGGGAAAACTCGCTTCGAATGAGCTCGATGGTGGTGTTGTGGGCTGTCGTATTCTCAGCCAGCCGCTGCATGGTGCGTTCCAGGTCGAGGTTGTTTTCATCGTGACGCAGGATCGTGTCGGTCACGTGGCCGGCGCGAGCCGTGATGCCATCGGGACGAAAGTCGATCTGCGAAGTACTCGCCAAATCCAGCGGGCCGTTCATCGGATTGACCGACTCACGGCGGCGATCGATAGCCTCGGAAAGTGCCGCCTGAAACGAAGCCGGATCGAGGTCGTTGGCCTTGTAAAAAGGATTGGAAATATTGGCGATGTTGTTGGTCAGCACGCGATGGCGGGCAGCGGTGAACTGCACCATCCGCTCCAAGGCAGGCAAGGCTCCACTATCCAACATGCCCTTGATCATCACACGCTCCAATAGCCTCTCGGCTCAGAATCACCCGAAACATGGAGCAAGGCCGATGCCATCACTCCCATCAAAACACTCGATCTGCAAACTTCAATCCATCACCTGTGCGCTGGCCTCATTCATAATTTCGCCACGTTGGCACATCACTTGCTCTTGGCGCAAATGATGCGCGATTCTGCTGCGCATCATTTGCGCTTTAACTGCGTGGCACACGCCGGCATTCCTCGCCATCTCAAACCGTTTCCGCCACCAGCTTGAGCTCTTTCCATTTCTTGAGCTTGAGCCCCAACGTGCGAACACCGATGCCCAGCGCTTTGGCGGTGCGCACGCGATTGCCTTGAAACTGCTGAAGCGCCACGAGAATCTGCTCCCGCTCGGTTTCTTCCAAAGGCCGAGGGGGCGACAACGTCGTCACACCCGCAGCGCTGTAAGACGAAAGCGAAGGCGGCGGCGCCACCGCATAACTTGCACCGCTATGAAACGGCGGCGAACCGATCGAGCTGACCTGAGGCACACCAAAAGCAGAAGCAGACGCCGGCATCGGAGCAATACGCCCCAGCGGCGCAACATCCTCCGGCATGGTCAACCACGGCGCAATGACATCATCCGTAATCACGCTGCCTCGCGCCAGCACACTGGCGCGCTCGCAGATATTTTCCAGTTCACGCACATTGCCTGGCCAGGGGTATTGCTGAAGCTGCCCGATCGCACCGTCATCAAGCTGGGCCGGCTCACGACCTTCACGCAGAGCAACGCGCGCCAGAAAATGCTCAGCCAGCAGCGGAATATCTTCAACGCGCCGTCGCAGCGGAGGCAACTCCAAAGGCAGTACATTGAGGCGGTAGTAGAGATCCTGACGAAAAGTACCTTGAGCAACGCACTGTCTCAGATCCCGATTGGTCGTGGCGATGACGCGCACATCCACTTCCATCGTGACGCTGGAGCCGACGCGCTCGAAAGATCGCTCCTGCAATACGCGAAGCAGTTTTGCCTGCAAAACAGGGCTAATTTCGCTGATTTCATCGAGCAGGATCGTGCCGCCGTTCGCTAGCTCGAATCGCCCTTTTCGCAGCGCATCAGCGCCGGTGAAGGCGCCCTTTTCATGACCGAAGAGTTCGCTTTCAAGGAGGCTGCTCGACAGCGCTGCACAGTTGACACAGAGCATCACGCGATCGCGGCGAGGACTGTGCGCGTGAATCGTTCGCGCGACTACTTCCTTACCGGTGCCTGATTCGCCGTTGATGAGTACGGTGGCGTGACCGCTGCGAGCGATCTGCTGAATCTGCTGCGCGAGCTGCCGCATGAGCGGCGAACGGCCGACGAGCGTCGGGCTTTGAATCTCCGGCTCGGCATTATTCTTGAGCGCTTCGTTTTCCTGCACCAGCCGGTGATGCTCCACCGCTCTGCGAATCGTCAGCACCAACTGATCACCTTCAAACGGCTTCTGAATGAAGTCGAATGCACCATTTTTCATGGCCTGCACGGCATCGTTGACGGAGCCATAAGCGGTCATGAGCACAACAGGAATCTGATCATCAAGCTGGCCGATGCGCTTGAGCAGTTCCAATCCATCCATCTCAGGCATCATCAGATCGGTGATGACGGCAGCAGGATGATGCTTGGCAATGTGCGCGAGCGCCGCATTGCCATCGCTGGCCGCGATGACCTGATAGCCAGCGCGCTGAAGCGTCGAGCTGACGCTGTCGCGCATCATCTGTTTGTCATCGACCACCAGCACTTTGGTACTCATACGAAACTCCCAAAAACAAACGGCCATCCCCAAATACAGCGACAAACTTTCCACTCACGCATGCGAATCACCGGCAGGCAACCGCAACTCAAACACCGCCCCGCCATCGTTAAACGCCGAGATATTTCCGCCGTGCGCATCGATGATGCGATGCACAATCGCCAGCCCCAAGCCAGTGCCCGTTGAACGCGTGGTGAAGAACGGATTGAAAATACGATCCACATCCAGCTCCGCAATGCCCGGTCCGCTGTCGCGAACGACAACGACGCGCTGCGACTGATCGCAGCGAATATCGAGTGTCAGAGTGCGAGGCTCATCAGAAGCAACAGTCTCCATCGCATCCACGGCGTTACGAATCAGATTGACCATCGCCTGCACGATCATGGTGCCATCCACGCGAAGCAGCCGGTCGCTGGCACTGCGATCGCGATCCAAGCGGCGCACCTGCACAGCAGCATTGCCGATGGCGGGTTGATGCGCATCGAGGGCACGGTCGAACAACAGTGAGACATCCAGCGAGGCGATATTCGGCTTAATTTCCCGAGAAAAATTGAGCACATCGCAGACGATGCCGTTGAGGCCGCTTACCGCCGTGGCGATCTTTTCAGCGGTATCAAGCTGCGGCCCGACATCAACGCTGACATCGGAGCGCTCAAAGATGATGGCGAGATCTTCGACAAGCATGCCCGCATAAAGCTGAATAGCAGCGAGAGGATTGCGAATTTCGTGAGCGATGCCTGCAGCCATTTCGCCCAGGGCTGTGAGTCGTTTGGAGCGCTGAAGCTGGGCGTTGGCGCCGGAGAGTTCACGTTGAAGGCGGGCGACTTCATCGTGCAGAGCCTCGTGACTTCGCTGGAGCTTGTCGGTGACTTCGGTGTAGGAACGAATGATCTGCGCCAGATCATCGAGGCGCGCCGGTGCGATTTTCGATACCTCAGGCTCAGCGGTGGCCACAGGATCGCTGTGCGAAGCGTCTTCGTCACTGGCCAGTCGCAGCCGCGAGGGTGATTCAGATTTAGCGATCGTCGCTGCCATTATCCCTTTCGGTCGGTGAATCGGCTGAGTGTGGGCGCTGCCGGTGATGTTGAAATTTTGCTTCCGCCATAGGCTTTATTGGCGTTTCCGCCTTGCGTCATTTTGCGAAGATCGATGCCCACTTGATTGCGAACATCGCGCAGCGCTGCGCGATCGCGCTCATCCTGTTCAAGGATGCGCGCTCGTACTGCGGCGATGAGTTCTGTCAGTTCGCTGGCTTCACGCGCCTGCTCAGATGAAAGCGTGGCTGCGGTGAGGCGATTGGCATCAGCATCGCGCTGAAGCGATTGCAACTGATCGATGATCTGCTGCCGCTGCGCCAGCAGCGCGAGCAAAGGCGAACCATCTTCGGTACCGATGAGTGAGCCTTGCCGCTGAGCGAGTGTGTGAAGTTGTTCGAACAGGGCCAGTTGCTGCTGCAGCGCATGGAGCAGCGCCGCGGGACGATCATCCTGAGAAATGACACCTGGCCTGGCCTGAGGCAAAGAATCGGAGACTGAATTGTGCAGCGAGTAGTCGGTCATCCGTGACCCTTTTTAAGCAAGTGAAGCTGGTTTTTTGCCAGCTACTTGTCGCAGTTGCGTCCATGCAAACCACGCCCAGCTATCTCTCCTATCGACCAGCGATGCATTTAAGTGCAGATTTTTATTGAACTAGAGACCGCCACCGTCCTCATCTCACTCCACCGGACTCTCGGCACTCGCCTGCGGGTCAAAGAGTTTCAGCTTGCTGCTCCAGTGGAGCCAGTCCTGCCAGTGCTTTCGCGTCATCGGAAGGCTCGGATCGTCAAACGCCTCCTCGGGAATGCGGCGCAGATGATCCCGCGCCCGCAGATTCACCGCCCGGGCGTTCTGATACTGGCCAAGCTCCGCATAGGAATTGACCATCTGCACCAACGCGACCAGTGAAGAAGGATGATCGCGCCACCTGCGCGCTGCTGAGTCATAAAGCTCGATGGCCTGCTCGTATCGGGCCAGGTCAAACGCACAATCCGCCCGGTAAAAATAGGCATTTCTAAAATAGAGCTGAAGGATCGGCGACAGCTTTTTCTCATCCATCTCACCAAGCTGCGTCACCACCTGACTGTGCAGAATCAGCGCCTGCTCGAGCCTTCGCACGCGCTCAGCCTGGTATTCACGCACCTTCGACTGAGGCAACGGCTCCTCCAAAGTGCGATCGATGGTGGCAATCGACTGACGATAAGACTCGGCCAAGAGGAACCGCAGCGCGGGGCCTTCACTGGTTTCGCCGAAGCGATCGACGGCAGCCGCCAGTCGCTGGATGGCATTCTCGAAATCCTTGCGCTGATGATAGAGCCGGCCCAGCGCAATCAAAGCTTCGCGGTACTCGATGCTCTCCGGCGTGATCGCGGGATGATTGCTGACGACATCGAGGAGCACCTTCGTCGCCTCATCGAGCTTGTCCATCGCCACGTAACCGCGCGAGAGTGGCACGAGGCTCATGGCGGTGATGTTGTGCGTGGGGTGTTCGCGGCGGAGCTGCTCGAATCTTTCCACAGCTTCCTTGTAACGCTTGTCGGCGAGATACGCGATGCCGAGCTTGTAGAAAGCTTCGATTCGCCTTGGATCATCACCGCGATTGGCGATGAACTCCATGTACATCCGCACTGCTTTTTTCCATTGGAAAGCATTGTCGTAAGCTGCCGCGGCTGCCCACCAACTGTCGCCCGCCGACTTGGGATCGATCGCCCTCACAGCCTGAGCGTGCTGTTCATGGGCATCGCCGGCACGTTCAAAATGCCTGGCCGCTTCCTGACGCACCAGGCGAATCGTATCTTCCGTGGGCTCGGGGCCGGCACCGCCCACTGGTTGAACCGGATTCACAACGCCACCACCGGGCACGGAAATTTCCGTGGGCAAAGGCAAGCCTGCGTCGCGAAGCTTCTTCGTGGCGATGCGCTCATGCGTGGCCGCAAAAAGAGCCCACCACTCAGGCGGCATGTGATCCTTATGTAGCGGCGAAAGCACCGACAGATACTGCATGGCTGTCTCATGCTGATCCAGATCAGTCGCTGAGACATGATGAGACAGCGCGATGGAAATCAGTTGCTCGCGGCGATCCTTGGGCGGCTGACGACTCTCGCCAAACACCTTCACCGCATTGGCCAAATGCTCAAGCGCATCGACATGCTTGCCCATGCGGCCTTCACAATCGGCACGACCTAAAAGTGCTGTGAAATAAGGCGAATTCGCCGGGTCAGTTTCCTGCGGACGATAGTCTTCCTCGGCTGCTTTGAAGTAATGCCAGGCGGCGGCGATGTCATCGGTCTGCACCAGTTCAATCTGCCCCAGACCCACCAGTGCATCGGCTTGCAGCGCATCAGCTTTGGGCAATCGCTCATGCACAGCGGAGAAAATTTCGCGAGCGACTTTGAAGTTACCCATTTGCAGATAAGACTTGCCGCGCAGAACCGAGAGCGGGCCAAGGTCCTTGTCGCCGCCGCGATCCATCAGGGCGATCTGCTTGCGCTCGATCATGTCGATGACGCCGGCGAAGTGACCTGCATCGAACATGAGCTTGGCCTTGGTCGTCAGGCCCCAGATTTCCTGCTTTCTGCGCTCAGCCTTGTCGGATTCCTTGGCGACTTCTTCCAAAAAGTGATCGACGAGTTTTTCAATGGCCTGCGGCTCGCTCTTGCCCAAGGCCAGTCGCCTTTCGATGATCTTGCGAACGATCGCGTACCGCCGTCCTGCGGCTGCTTCCTTAAGACTGCGCAGCATTTCGAGCGCTTCTTCTTCGCGCTCCAGTGCGACGAGTGATTCAGCCATACGCTGAAGGCGAACATCATCGAGTGCGCGGCCGAGCTTGGAGGATTGCCGGTAGTAACCGAGCATCAGTTCGTGATTGACCGCGTCATCGATCTTCGCACTCTTCTGCTGGTGATAGACCAGGTCTCCATAGAGTTCTTCGTAGCGTGCCTGATCATCAGCGCTGGCGCGCACGATGTGAGGCTCAAGGTCTTTGAGCATTTTCTGAGCGGTGGGCAGATCTTCTGCCGACATGGTCTGACTGACCGCATCGAGTGCAGCGGGGAAATTGTCCTGTTTCTTTTCGGGCAGCGCGACATAGATGCCGACGATGAAAAGCCCCAGGCCGATCATGAGGACCGGCAACTGCCAGACCTGCGACCAGCCGCGCTCATTGGAAGGCACAGGCTCGGCTTGATCTTCCGCTTCCGTCAGGTTGTCGGGGGCCTCCGCCATGAAAAGTTCCAACACAATCGGCAATCACCTGGACACGATCTGAACGCTCGGGAGCTTCGCGATGCCAGCGCAGAGTTAGCGCGCAGGCGGAACGATTGCTCCTTAGGGGTTATCGGATGGTCAGCCGGTGGTGGTTGAATGAAGATGGGCGAATGTGAAGAAAAAGATGGCGACCATCAGTGCGCCAGGCGCAGAATCACAGCTTCAAACTGCAATTCAGTGATGTGCCGGGGCTGCGTGTGCATGGGCATCTTTGCCGTGCGCATCGTGGCCATGCGCATCGTGACCATGATGTTCATCGCGCTCTGGCGGCTCAGGGCTTTTGAGGGACTGTGCAACAGGGCCAAGCACAGCGGCGGCGACGAACATGAGCACCGCAAATAGCACCAGCTTGCCAAACCAAGGCGTGCCCGCTTCGGGTTTGAGCGCTTCGATGGAGTGCATCGTGTCATCTTGTTCAGCGAGCGGCGCATGCGGCGGCGCCCCCGCTGCATCGGAGGCGTACGCAGTCATTGGCACCTGATCGAAACAGACATCCGCCACGATCCAGCCCAGGAACAGGCCCAGCACAATGGCGATGGTCTTGCGGCAGAAACGTTTGAATTTTGCTTTCATCGAAGGCTCCTGAAAATCGCTGCCGAATCATATAGCCTCGGCCTTGGCCGGGGAAATGGTACGACAACCGGCGAGTCCCCCGGCTAAAGCCGGGGCTATATGTTCAGAATCGGATGCTTCCGCCAAAGCGAATGAAAGGTTCATCGCTCAGTTCGCGAACGGTGTCGGTATCGCGGGCATCCCAGCCGCGTGTGAATTCCTGATCGAATGCGAAGCCGCCAACTAAAAATATTTCGCAGGCCGGATACGGTCGCCAGCGAACGCCGGCTTCGATGAGCTTCTGCTCGAAGAACACGCGCTTGTGATCGTCATCGCCATCGACATGGAAGGCGTGAAACTCGTTGCGAAAGCCGCCGAAAAGGGTGACGCCTGGCACCACTTCGACGCCCAGTTCGATATCAACCGTCAGGCTCGGGGAGACGCTGCCACGCAGGTACCAATGATCAGCAGGCACCCAGTAGAACGAACTGAACGGCAGGCCGATGGTGTAGCGAAAGGTGTCACTGACCTTGCGCGAATAAGCAATGCCCGGCAGCGGAATATCAGGAAACACCGAGCGGTTGCCGTCGTAATTGAGGCCCAACTGAAGCGTGGAGACTTCATCGAGCTGCTTCGTCGCGATGATGTCGCCTCGGCCATAAAGCGCATCGCTATCGCCAAAGGAATTGCTGCTGGCGTACCCGAGGCCGCCGATGACGGAGACCGCCCAGCCGTCGCAGGTGAAGAGTTCCGCGCCAATGGCGATCTGCTGATCGACCAGTCGCTGCGGCAAGGCGGCGTCGCTGGTGTCGATGTTCAGATAGTAAAGCTGGTAGCCGACGGCGAAGGGCGAAGCCTTTTCATCATTGAGCCGAAAGCGGCCACTTGTTTCGTAAATCTGAAGATCGATCTCATCTTCGGCGACGGAATCTGTCTCGCCGGTGTTAAAGAGCGTGACCTGGCCATCGAATTCAAATCGACTGCCTTCGCCCCAAGGCTTAAAGAGCAATGCCGGGCCAGTCTGTGCGACGGCGGCGCTGGTCATGACTGAAAGAACGAGGCTGGTGCAGATGATTGATAGTCGCATGAAAAGTATCCTTAAGATTAACGGCGATCATCTTACGAGTTGCCTGGCCCGCGGGCGAATTAAGGTTTTGTCCGGAATGAGCGATTGCATTTAAGGTGCTCCAAGGCTTTTCTTGTAGCCGAATTTTGTCTACCTACGGTTTTTGCAATCGTGTCTATCGCTATAAGTCGTTGATTTTGCATAGATTATCTTGAACCCAAGGGTAAACGAGTAGACGTCTACCTTCTTATCCTCCATCCTATAAAAGCGATCAAATCCATCAAATCCATCACGCCCATCATACCAGACATAGTTTATCATATATTGAACGTAAAATCAACAGTTAAATTATTGATATGTATGCCTGTAAACGCGCTGCGCCTTCACAAGGCGGCCATCGTTGCCAAGGCGCGGCAGACCACCAGACTTCGATCGGCAACGCGAAGAACAAAATCGAACGGTCCTCTTTCACAGCCGCAGCGGCCTCGCTGCGCGGAGTGTTATTCAACGTGAAAAACGCGCAGCGAGGACGCTGGGGCTATCAATAGAAGGGGCGGCTCGTTGCGGAACCGCAGCGACTAATGTCGATTTGTTCTTGTACCCCGTTTTGCACGCCTTTGCCGATGCCTTTATGTTGTGACGTCGTTCGCGTGCATTGCTCTTGTCGGGAGGCTTCATGTCCACCATTTCTTATGATTCACAGAGTTTGATGGTGGATGGCCGTCGGCTATGGCTGACCTCATGTGCGTTCGATTACACACGCGTCCCCCGGCTTCACTGGCGAGGGTTCCTCTATCAACTCAAGACGCAAGGTTTTAACTGCATCGCCATCACCGTGCCTTGGAATCATCACGAACCCAAGCAAGGCCAGTTCGATTTCACAGGCGAGCGCGACCTGCGCCATCTGCTTGAAATCATGCGAGATCTTGGGCTTTACTGCACGCTTAAGCCCGGCCCTTATGCGGGCGCGCATCACGAAGGCGGCGGATTGCCTGCCTGGCTGAGCGCGATGCCTGAGATCAAACTGCGCGAATCCAATCGCCCGTTTCTCGATAGCTGTGCCCGCTGGTTCGCAGCCTACATGGAACAGGTGCGCGATTTTCAGGTGACGCTGGAGCGCTCCGCAGAGCGCCCGCAGCCCGGGCCGGTGCTGCTGATGCAGGTCGAACACGACTGGCGTTGCCAGAATGATGCACAGGCTACTGGCTACCTGACCGAGCTGGCGCGCTACCTGCGCGAAGGCGGATGTCAGGTGCCACTACTCGAAGGCAACAACGGCTGGCAGACCATCGATTCCACCTTCTCCATCTGGCGCGGCCACGATGATCTTTCTGCCACCATGCGACAGTTTCGCGCTGTTCAGCAGTTGGCTCCCGCGCAGCAGTTTCCGCTTTTTGTCAGCGAGGTCACACTGCATGGCGATAGCAAGCATGAAGCTGACGATGCGGTAACGATCGCACAAGCGCTGGCTTCGCAAACACAAGTCGAGATTGATCTTTCTTACAGCGACAAGACCGCGACTACGCCGAATCTATCTGGCCTGCCCCGGCAGCTTCTCACCTTTTCGCAGCAGTTTGCACAGCTATTTGCACACCTGAGTAATGACCATCACCACATCGCCCTCGCTCCCGCCGCCGGAAGCACCAACCACTGTCTTTCGCTGCTCCACCAGCAAGGCACGCAAGGCGATGTCGTTTTCATTTTTAAGAGCGAACGCAACAAAGCCAAGAGCGCTCAGTTGCTCCTCAATGATGGCTCGATGTTGCACGTTGACATGGGCGATCAATCGGTGGCGTGGGTCGTGATGAATGTGAAGCTCGCCGGTACCGCGACGCTCAACTACACCAACCTGTGCCCGCTGGCTTTTATCGATCAGCGCATGCTGGTGCTCGTCGGGCCTGCAGGTAGTGAAGGTGTGGTGAGTATTGATGATTCTGTCGTGGATGTCGTGGTGGAGCGCGGCGACGCGCCGATGATCGTTGATGCGGATGGCATCACACTGGTCATTTTGAATTCGCAGCAAGCCGCGGCAAGTGTGGTGACTGATGATCGCTTGTACGTCGGCGTTTCAACTGTCGATGAACACGGTCAAGCACAGCCGCACCGCAGCTTCAAGCAGCCGGTGGTTGTGACCAGCGATGGCCAGTGCAACAATTTAAAAATCAAACCAGCCAAGCGCACGCCAACAGCGCCCAAACTTGGGCCTTGGTCCGTGGCCAGCGGCGATGCCTATGCCGATGGCAGCAGCGCAGCGTTCTCGGATGTCGCGCCTGGCAGCAGCCTCAGCGCGCTGGCCCCGATGGATCGCGCAGGGTTTTATCATCTTGCACTGCCTTCATCGCAGCTTGGCGCGAAACTTGTTGGGCCGTACTGGGCTGATCGTTTAACGATTTATCAGCATGGAAAAATCGCGGCGCAGCTTCCCGCTAAACCCAACGAATCCTTGAATCAGCCCTTCACACTCAAGAACAGTGCTGCGCTCACGCTCCTTGCATCGCACGAGGGTCATGCCCGCGATGGCTGGCGCATGGGTGAACGCAAAGGGCTGACTGACCATCTTTATCAGGTCAAGCCCATCAAGCTGCCTGTGCCTAAGCGCAGCGCGATGCGGCTGCCTGATGTCACTCCTTGGCGAGGCTTTCTGCCTGATGTGTCCTATCACATTCGTCCCACCGTCAGCGCGTGGACGTGGACGATTAAGCCCACTGGTAAGCAAGGCTTGATCTTGACGATTGATGACCTGCCTTTCCGCGCTATTGTGCTGGTCAATGGTGTTCCTGTGGCGGGTTACGATCCGATTGAATCGACGGGTTGCGTGTCGATTCTGCTTGAGCTTGGCAAGGAAATCACGGGTGGGCGCAATCGCATTGATGTGGTGCCGATGGAAGAGGATGAAAAAATTCGCCGGGTTGATCCGCGTAAGTTTGTCCGCTGCTATGACGCGATGAAGAATCTCACAGCGAAGGCGACGTGGCGATTTGCTTCGATTGCGCCGCCGGGGGAGGCTGCATTTTTGAAGGGGGAGCGAAGCCGCAAGCGGCTGGGGGTGCCGGCGTGGTTTAGAAGTGAATTTGCGACGCCGCGCGCTGCGCTGCCGCTCTATGTGGAAGTTGCAGGACTCACTGGCGCACAGGCCTGGCTTAATGGGCACGCGCTGGGCGCGGTCAGTGATGAGCCGTTGCATCTGCCTCACGACTGGCTGATTCAGGATGCGAAACAGATGAACGTGCTGACGATTTTTGATGAGCAAGGTGTGCAACCTCGCACGGCTCGTTTGCGATTTGGAGTTTGAAGATGGCGACCAATGAACACCGCGAGTTAGCGAAGGATCGCAAAGCGAACTGCGCTGTGCTGACGATCAGCGACACGCGCACGAAAGAGACTGACAAGGGTGGCCGAACGATTATTGATGCGCTGGAAGCGGCCGGCCACACGGTCACCGCTTACGCCATTGCGAAAGACGATGCCGGCGCGATTGATGGTCAGCTTCGGGCCTGGCTCAGTGGTCATGCGTTTGATCTGATCTGCACGACAGGCGGCACAGGCATCGCCAATCGCGACACGACCATTGAAGTGGTCGAGCGATTGCTCACGAAGAAACTAGATGGTTTTGGCGAGATTTTTCGCATGCTCAGTTACGAGCAGGTTCAGGCGGCGGCGATGCTCAGCCGGGCTGTGGGCGGACTGAGCGGCGAGACGCTTCTGTTTGCGATGCCCGGTTCAGTGAATGCGGTTTCACTGGCGATGAGCAAACTCATCGTGCCTGAGCTTTCGCATCTGGTGTGGGAACGCTCGCGGTGAGGTCGGTGATTTATTTTGCGCCTTGTGAGTTGTGCCGGGCAAGCTGGTGTCCGCGACTCGTTGAGTCGCGGCTCTACTGACCGCAGGCTTACGCCTTGCGGCTCGGAATTGCCTTGAGCAACTGATCCACTTCGTCATCGGTCATGTCAGCGCGCAGGGTCAAGCGCACCCGCGCACTGCCTAGAGCCACGGTGGGCGGACGAATGGCGGGCGCGTGGATGCCATGCGATGCTAGATGATGCGATAGCGCAAGCGTGGCTTTGGATGAACCTGTGATGATCGCAATGATGGGCGAGAGCAAGGGCGCTTCTACATCGCTTCGGTGCGCCAATTCTCTGCTCACCCGATCAGCCAGTTGCAGCACGCGCTCACGTCTCCAAGGTTCATCGCGGATCACCTCGAGCGCTGCGCCGATGGCTGCCGCCTGCGATGCGGGAATTGCGGTGGTGTAGATGAATGAGCGAGCGTGATTGATGAGTGAATCGATGACGACCTGTTTGGCGGTGATGATGCCGCCCAGTCCGCCCAGGGCTTTGCTGGCGGTGGAGATGGTGATATCGATGCGGTCGCTGACGCCGGCGGCTTCGCCAAGGCCTGCACCGGTTGCACCATAAAGCCCGGTGCCATGCGCTTCATCGACGATCAGAATCGCATCGTATTTTGCAGCCAGATCGCACAATCGCGGCAAGTCGGCTGCATCACCATCCATCGAGAAGATCGAATCAGTCACGATGAATTTTCGCATCGTGCGTTTTGTTCCGCTTGATGCATCAGCACTAACTTCATCATGACCCGTTGCGTCATCAGTACGACTGCGCGAAAGCAGTCGCTCAAGTTTGTCGTGATTCAAATGGGGATAGACACGAACCGTTGCCCCGCTGAATCTTGCCGCATCGAGCAGGCTGGCGTGAGAAAGTTTGTCGATGCAGATCAGATCGCCTGGGCCAGCCAGCGTGGTGAGCACGGCGAGATTGGCGAGGTAGCCGGTCGGGCAGATGAGCGCAGCCTGGGCATGTTTGAACGCTGCGAATTTCGCTTCGACCTGAGCGTGAATCGCCAGATGTCCGGTGACGAGGCGACTGGCGCCGCTGCCGGTGCCCCACTGCTGCGTGGCCTCGATCGCGGCTGCTTTGAGATGCGGATGGTCGGCCAGCGCGAGATAATCGTTGCTGGCGAAGTTGATGAGCCGTTGGCCATGGCGCTCGATAAAACGCCCGGTCGTCTGAGCCGGATCATCAGCAGCCATCGGGCGCGTGGTCGCCACAAGCTGTCGTCGTTGGTGAAGGCCCTCCAGACGAATCAGATCCTCGTGTAATTCATCAAGCCAGCGCTGCATGGCGGCATGTTAACCCGGATATTTCGTGATGTGATCGCAATCAGCCGTGCCCGCCGGTGACACGCTACTGAGCCGTTCGCCTTGGCGAACGAAGTAAGCATGACTTTTGCGCATTTTGCGATTTTTCGCGGCTATCTCATCTTCGTTCGCAAGCGAACGGCTAAATAGGCTCGGCGATCAGGCCATGAACGCTTTGCTGGGCCGATCATCATCATCGTCACCGCTGACGACCGTCAGGGCGAGCACGGGGTTATCCGAGGCCAGGGTCTGCTTCATCAGCCGACCGACCTTGAACTTGACCGTCCGCTTGGCGGGGACTTTGACGGGTTTGAGCGTCTTGGGATTCTGCGCCATGCGGGGCTTGCGGTGCTTGACCTCAAACACACCGAAGTCTCGGAATTCCAAGCGGTTACCCTTGCCTAGTTCGATAATGATGCTGTCCAGAAAGGCTTGACAGACCTGTTTGACTGCCGTCCGCTTCACCTTGGTGGCGTCGGTAATCTGATCGATCAGCTCTTTCTTAGTAATCGTGGCCATGGATAATCCTTGATGTGAGGATTCGCAAGCTTCCCGAACAACCCAAACCCCGTTCGCGGGTCCAATGGACGAATTCGGCGAGACCCGCGAAGCCTCATAGATGACAAGCGGACAGTATGGCATAAGACGATTTGCTGGTCAAGACTTAACCGATGTATTCGCTTGTGATTCAGTAAAACTCCCCCTACTATTTCGCACCATGCCCGTGGACCCAACCAAGCTTGAGATTGTCAATTACCCGCACGCAGTCCTGCGCCAGAAGGCGGCCGCGATTGCGGCTGTCACCCCTGAGGTTCTGGCGGTGGCCATTCGCATGTGCGAACTGATGCATCTGGCGCCAGGCGTCGGACTGGCTGCGCCGCAGGTGGGTTTGAGCTGGCGGATGTTCGTGGCCAATCCGACGGGCGACCCAGAGGATGATCTGGTCTTCATTAATCCGGTGCTTTCGGAGCCCAGCCGTGTGACGGAAGATTACGAAGAAGGCTGCCTGAGCCTGCCCGACATTCGCGCTGAGATTCGCAGACCCAAGGCGATCACCATCACCGCCATTGGATTCAACGGCAAGCCGTTCTCACTCACCAGCGAAGAACTGCCTGCTCGCATCTGGCAGCATGAAACCGATCATCTCGATGGCGTGCTGATCCTTGATCGCATGTCGCCTGGCGATCGCACAGCGCTTCGGCGGAAGATCAAGGCGCTGGAAGAAGAGATTTAGGCGAGGCAAGAAAAGGCGAGGGGAAAAAAGGCGATTGAAAAATGGCCATTGAAAAATGAAAATTGCAAAGTGCAGAAAAGGCGACGGCACACAACTCTTCATTTTGCAATTTTCAATTTGCATTGGCCATTGGTCATTGGCCATTCTCCCCGGCTTCTCCCCATCTCCTCACCCGCCAATACCTTTCGCCTTCATCGCCTTGGCCATCAGGCGGGTGGCCTGGCCTCTGTGGCTGATGGCGTTTTTCTGCTCGGGTGAAAGCTCGGCAGTCGTCTTGCCTAGCTCATCAATATAGAAGAGCGGATCGTAGCCAAAGCCGTTGCCGCCCGCACCCCGCGCATCTTCGCCCGCATCTTCCCGTGTCAGAATGCGCCCTTCGACCGTGCCTCGCACGACAGCGATGGGCTGTTCTTCACCCGGTTTGCACAGGGCCATCGCACAGACGAAACGAGCAATGCGCTGCTCCGTCGGCGTTGCGCCCAGTTTGTGCATCAATAGCCGATTGTTGGCCGGATCAACAATCGAGCGCGGCCCGCTTAGCCCCGCATACCGCGCACTTCTCACACCTGGCGCACCGCCTAGCGCATCGACTTCCAACCCGCTGTCATCCGCCAGGCAGCAGATGCCCGTCGCCGCCGCGTAATACTTGGCCTTGAGCACGGCATTACCCTCAAACGTTTCTTCATCCTCCACAGGCTCGGCCAGAAATGCGCCGTAGGATTTGAGATCCATCAGTTCCACCTTGGGCCCATCAACCAGCGCGGCCAGCGTCTGCTGAATCTCTTCCACCTTGTGCGGATTGGATGTCGCCATCAGAATTTTCATGATCGCGCTCTCGTGAATTTGTTTGATTCAACGTGGCCTTCGTTCGCCAAGGCGAACGGCTAAATATTTACAACGGAAACTGCCTGGGGGTGCCGGGCGTTCTGGGGTAGGTCTTGGGTGTCTGGGCGATTTTCGTCACGCGCACGATGACGGTATTAATCTCGAATCCTTCGGGATAAGCATCGAGCACTTCGATCTCGCCGCCGCCCAGAATGTGCATCGCATCGCCTGCCTGTTCCAACTCTTGGGCGACCTTGGGGCCTTTCATGGCCAGAAGTATGCCGCCGACTTTCAAGAGCGGCAGCGTGTACTCAAGCAGCTCCGCCATGGGGCCTACGCCGCGGCAAATGACGACATCAAATTGCTGGCGATATTCCTTCTCCTGCCCCGCAGTCTCGGCTCGACTGCTGAGCACCTTGGTATTCGTCAGCGCGAGTTTCGTTACGCACGATTCGAGAAAACGAGCCTTTTTCCCGGTGGTTTCCATCAGCGTCATCTGCACATCAGGACGCGTGATCGCCAGCGGAATGCCCGGCAGCCCGCCGCCTGATCCCACATCAACGATGCGCGCATCTTCCGCCACATCTGCCATCGCAGGCAGCAGCGTCAGGCTGTCGATGATGAGCCTTCGCCATGCAGCATCCGCATCGCGCACAGCAGTGAGGTTCATCGTCTGATTCACTTCAAGCAGATGCTCGAGATAAGCGCGAAGCTGCTCGAGCATCTCGGGAGGCACCTCGATGCCGAGTTTGGTCAGGTCGTCATTTACGAACGTGGGAATGGCCATGGGCGAGAAGCATAGCGTATTGAGCCGCGACTCAACGAGTCGCGGACGCCAACGGATTAAATGGGCTTAGGATTGCGCGGTGATCAAGGGCCTAAGCGTTCTTGGTCTGAAGCCCATCGAGAAATAACACGCCTTCAGTTCGTAGGCGTCCGCGACTCGTTGAGTCGCGGCTCAGGCTTTTGCCAACTTAGCCTCGGCGAAGTGAGCGCGTCATCGAATCGCCATCAGGTGCTGCGAATTCGAAGCTTGGCCGGGCGAGCATGGTGCGCCGCTGCAGAGCGAAATTCAGAACGAGGCCGATCATGAGAAAAGTCGCCACCAGACTTGAACCGCCATAAGAAACGAACGGCAGCGTGATGCCGATGATCGGGAGCAGGCCGATGTTCATGCCGATGTTGATTGCCATCTGCATGAAGAGCAGCCCGGCAAAACCAACACAGGCGAGCCTGGCAAAAGGATCCTTCGACTTGGCAGCAGTGAGCAGGAATGAAGCGACAAGCACACCATAGAGCGAGAGCGTGCCGAGGGCGCCGAGCAGGCCCCAGCGATTGACGATGACCGCGAAAATCATGTCATTATGATCCTCTGGCAGCTTGTTGTAATTCACAATCACCGGCGAGCGCTCATTTCCATAGCCAGTTAACTTGCCCGAGCCAACGAGCGTCATCGCTTTGAACTGCTGGTAGCCGCTGCTGTCGATGAGGTGAGTGTCGCCGCGGGTGGCGCTGATGAGCGAAACGATGCGGGCCCGTTGATGCGGGCGCAGAAGCTGCATCGACTCAGGCAGTGTGTAGATCGCAGCGACGTTGATCGCGACAGCGAGAATCGCCAAGCCCAGGAGCGTGCCCATATGCCGCAGCTTCGCACCGGCTGCGGTGAGCATTGCAAAGAGTGCAAAGGGAAAGAGCATCGCCGTGCCCAGATCAGGCTCTTTAAGGATGAGCAGCACCGGAACAAACATAAAACAGAACGGCACAAGCAACCCGCGCAGGGTGCGGTAATTCTCACGATAGCGCAGATAGCGCGCTAAGCCGAGGATGAAAACGATCTTCGCCAGTTCTGAGGGTTGAAGCATCATGAAGCGCAGGTTGATCCAGGCGCGGGTGCCGTTGCGAACAGGCACGATGCCTGAGGGTACGCCGGGCATAATGAGCAGCACGAGCAGCGCAGTGACCGCGATCATGAGCGGCACGGTGATGAGGCCGATCATGCGTGAATCAGGCACGATGCAGATGGTCATGGCCACCAGTGAAATGAGCAGCCACTTGGTTTGAGCGGCAGCATAGTCCGGGTGCGCAGTAGAATTGATCGTGATGCCCAGCCAGGTCAAACCGATCGCCGCCAGCAGGCCAAGCCATGCGGGGTGAAGCGAGAGCAATCGGTACCAGAGGGGAGAATGGGGCATAAGTCAGGAATCGCAGGACAAGAATACTCAAATCACAATTCGCAAATCACAAACAAATTTCAATACGAAATAAGGCTGAATAAAACAGCGTCAAAACATCAGCAGGTGTAGCCAGCCACCTTTGGGATCCTCAACGGATTCTGGCTTTTGTTCTGATTACTTTTTGATGATTGTTTGTAATTTGGCATTTGTGATTTGTGATTTTTACAGATATCCCTCCGCACGCAGGGCGTACAAAATTTGATTGGCAATGGGGCCAGCGACTGCGCCGCCGCTGCCGCCGTATTCGACGAGGACTGCGATGGCGTAATCGGGTCGCGTTGAGCCGGGCTTTTGCACGAAGCCGACGAACCAGGCGTGATCACCACCGCGCAGCGGCGGGGCGTAGCGATCGGGCTTGCCGTCGCCATCGTCATCGATGGGTTCGCGCAGAGGCGGCGCGGTGGCGGTGCCGGACTTGCCGTAGATTTTCGCGCCGGTGAAGTTAAAGGTGTCAGGCTTGCCTTCGATGAGCGACATGTGATGAGCCGTGCCATGCTGCTTGTTGACCGCTTCATAAAGCCCTTGCATCGCCACTTCGATGGCCTGCGGATTGATGCGAAGGTCTTCACTTCGGCGCTCGCGTGGCGGCTGCCCTTCCACTTCACGAATCAGCGTCGGATCAAGCACGTAGCCGCCGCGCGCCAGCGTGGCATACGCACTGGCGGCTTGCAATACCGTCCACTCCACTCGGCCCTGGCCGATGCCCATCATGACCGCGTCCGCAGAAGCAAAGCCGACCGCGCCAGGTTCACTAGCACGTGCCAGATCAGGCAGCCGGCCGCGCACTGCTTCGGGCAATCCGCACTGCGGCGCACGGCCTAATCCAAATTTTTCATACCACTGCACAAGTCGCACCGCGCCCAGTCGCTGACCCAGCGTGTAGAAAAAGATGTTGCAACTTCGCGAGATCGCAGCAGCGCCATCGGGCGGGCCGCCGATGACCTGGTCGTGGGTCAGGCCGTTGTAATGTTTGAATATCCAGCAGCGATAGCGATCGGGATGATCCGGATGCAGATGCCCGGTACACATGATCGTGCCATTTGGCGCAAGCACGTTGTCGGTGATGCCCGCCAGCAGCACGAACGGCTTGATCGTCGAGCCCGGCTGATACGGCTGCGCCAGCGCACGATTCACAAACGGCCGGCGAATCGTGTCCTTCCACACACTGTCCGGATTCTCGCGCATCTGCCTCATGCCCACCGTCGGCATGCTCACCGCCGCCAGCACATCACCACTGGAAACATCAATCACCACCGCAGCCGCGCTCAGTTCATCGCCAAGCTTGGGCCGCAGCGGATCAACGACAGGCTCCTCGCCATCGACGGTGCCATCGCCTTGTGCCGAGTATTCCTTGGCATGCCACTTCTGCACGCGCGTCAATCCCAGGCGAGGATCGAGCAGCGCTTGCACCCGTGCTTGAAGGCGCACATCGAGTGCGAGCTTGACATGTTTGCCTGACTGCGGATCGGTGCGTTGTTCTTCTTGTGAGCCATCGACGAACTCGACGATTCTGCCGCGCTGGCCGCGCAGCTCATTTTCCATCGCGGCTTCAATGCCCCATCTGCCGGTGCGATCGCCGGGCAGATAGCCGCCCAAGTCGATGGTTTTATCCCCGTTTTCCAGTGTTTTCGCATACGGCCTTGCCTGCACATCTTCCTGCCAGATCGGACGCAAGTCGCCGATGATGGTCCACGCAACGCCTTCGACGGTGACTTCTATTTTTTCTTGTTTTGCGAGAGAGCCGGGGAAGGTGGAGAGATCGACTTCGAGTGTGAGAGTTTCCAGCGGATAGATGCGCTCACGCGAAGCTTCGATGGAAACGCTCTCCCAGATTCGCATGTCCTGATCCATCGCGATGGCGGCGGGATCTTTTTTGCGAAGCACAGCTTGCGAGGAAGCTTCGGTGATGAGTCTGCGAATGCGAAGGAGCGTGGCTTCATCGACGCCAGTGAGCAGCGCATGAGCAGCGCGGTGTTCGCTGATGGGGCGGCGCTGCAATGGCGCTGCTTCGCCGTTCTCTTCGAGTTCTTGCTCGCGCCGGGCGGCTTGCCTGGCCCAGACGTCACTAGCGATTTGTTCCACTCGGCGAATGACCTGACTCTTTCGCGATTCAAGCTCGGCTCTGTCAATGTTTCCCGCATCGCAAAGCGTTGACCAGAGCGATTCAACCATCACGTCATACTTAGGCTGATAGGTCGCTGCCAGGCGATCGCGCTCTTCGCTACTGAGTTCATTCCATGCGAGCCGATTGGCCCGCCAGGCATCGCGGCGAGACTGCTGATAAGCCCACTGCCCGCTGATGACGTCATACATCGCCGCCACGTCGTAGCTGGGTTTATCGACAGCGAGCAACCGATTGGCCCGGTCATAAATCGCGCCGCGTGCAGTGGGGATGAGGCGCTGTGAAGTGAGGACTTGCTCAGCGCGCTGCCGCCATGTGTCACCTTGCGCGACGGTGAGGCGGGTGAGCTGCATGATGATGGCGACAAGCACCAACAGCCCGGCCACTGCAAGCAGCAGCAGCCGACGGTGAAACATGCTTGGGATAAATCGTTGCAACATGGCGAGCATCCTGCTCTGTTGGGAGAGATCACGTCCTGTGATCGAATATCTGTCTAAGTCATAGGCCACGATTCGTCGGCCACTTCGCCACTCGAGAGACCATTCTCCAAACGGTGTGAGCATCTAGATTTCGGCGAGTCTGTTGGTTGAACGCATCGACAATCTGGTCGAACTCAGCCGTATAAGGTAATGCATCCCGATGGCCGATAGTTCCCGCACTTCGCACGATGAGATTGGAAAGGATTTCCTCTTCATCATCGGTGATGGGTGTACGATCAACATTTAATCTACCAACGCGAGGAAGGCGGCCAGATTTCCTGAATCGAAGCAATCGATCAAATGCATGACGCTGAGTAGAATTGTCTGTCAAGCCAAAAATCTTCTGGCAGATTTTTTCAAACTCAGCGGTGTAAGGCAGATCATCCACGGGCCGACCGACCTCGACGTAAAGCCGGACCAGTGCCTGATCCTTTTCCGAAAGCTTGGGCGTCTCTTTGAATATGGATTCCATATCAATTCTCACCAAAAAGGAGAACGCGTCGATCCGCCAGCCGAGCCACACCATCCAAGTTTCTAAATAATACACGGGCGTTAACGTTCATGGCATCCAGATCAGCAAGAGCGGTTTGGCTTTCCTGTACTGGTACATCATATCTCACGAGTGCCGATCCGAGGAGTTGTACCAAGGATTTTGTCGCGTTCATGACACGCATAAAAATCGCTCGCTGCTCCACTGCACGTGGATTGAACCGCACAAGGCCCTTGCTATCAATAAAGTCAACTGCCTCAACATCGCTGGATTCAAATACTTCACGATCCAAGGTCCAAATCGATACGTATCCTGCCTTACGGACTGTGGCTTGATCAAATGCGAAGTAGGCGGCCATATATGGCGATTGCGTCCAATCGAGAATGGGTGTCGGTAAACCGTGATGACGGCCAAGCAATTCCCACTCTTCATCAAGCTCAATACCCAGGGTGCTTTCCAAAACGCCGACGCTGCTTTCCTTAAATGCCTGTACCAAACTTTCGACCACGGCCTGTCGTTTTGCTTGTGATGAAAATTTGCGACCGCGATCAATCGTCGTCTTCAACGGCCATCGGCTATTAGCATGCCCTCGAAAAATGATCCGTTCGCGTCTAGCAGCGGACAGCTTCGAGTAGTCGGCGATTGCACGCTTATAGTCAAGCCAACCTTTGGTGCGAATAATCTTGGGCATATGACCTCCGGAAAAAAATCATACTGCTCACCCGCGAGAAATCGTCAGCGGCGTTACCTTACCACCGGCTTGCCCACCCGGGATCGTCTCCACATTTCCTGCTGCGATTTTGTCGAAGCCGCTGCCCAGTTCGCCGATGGGGTCTGGGGGCAGGATGTCCACCTTTTTCTCACCCAGTTTCGCCTCGCCTCGGCTGACCTGATCCTGGAACTTGCGACATTCAAATAGCAGCCGATCCAGAATCTCTTCCTCAGGCACGTTGGCGACGCGGGCGCCTTGCACGTAGATGATGCCTTTGCGGTCGCCTGCGAAGATGGCGACATCCGCGCCTTCCGCTTCGCCTGGGCCGTTGACCACGCAGCCCATCACCGCCACTTTGATCGGCAGCGAAATCTCTTCCGCCAGCTTCTTTCGCACATCCTGCACCAGCTTAAATAGATCGACTTGAATGCGACCACACGAAGGACACGCGATCAGCTCCGCACCGATGCGCGTGCGCAGGCCCAGAATGTAAAGCAGTTCCAGACCATCTTGCACTTCATAAACAGGATCGTTGGCGTAGCTGATGCGGATGGTGTCGCCGACCCCACTCGCCAGAAGATGGCCTAGCGGAACGACGCTGCGAATCGTGCCGGTTTCCTTGGGGCCTGCGTGGGTGACGCCCAGGTGCAGCGGGTGATCGAAACGTTTGCTGATTTCGGTGTAGGCATCCATGACGAGCAGCGGGTCGATGGATTTGGCGCTGATGGCGATGTCGTAGAAATCGCGTTCGTAGAAGATGTCGAGATATTCTTCGAGCTTGGCGATCATGATGGCGAGCATGTGGCCGTGCTTGTTGTGGGAGAAGACGCCGCCGAGTTCTTTGAGGCGTTTCTGTTTGTCCTTGCGCTCGACGATGGAGCCTTCGTTGACGCCCACGCGAATGGGGACTTTGTGTTCCTTGCAGGCATCGATGACTTTCTCGACTTGAGCGCGGTCGGTGATGTTGCCCGGGTTCAGGCGAATTTTGTGCACACCTGCTTCGATGGAATCCAGAGCGCGCTGAAAGTGGAAATGCACATCCGCCACGATGGGCACGTTCACCTGGTTGAGGATTTCCTTGAGGGCATCGGTGTCCTTTTTCTCAGGCACCGCGACGCGAACGATATCGGCACCAGCCGCAGCGAGCTTGTGAATCTCTGCGACACAGCGGTCGATTTCGTAGGTGTAGCCCGCAGTCATGGACTGCACGGAAACAGGGGCGTCGCCACCGATGGTGACGTAGCCGTGCTGTTTATCGCCGAGGGTGATCTGCCGCGTTTTTCGTCGTTGTTGCATGGCACTTTCAGGAGATCGAGGGAGCGAAGTTCAATACGAAAGTATAGCGGAAACGGCTGCGAATGATCGCTAGTGGGCCTGCCGCCTGCACCGCATCCAAAGCCTGCATGCGATATCCTTTATTTCGATGCGACTATTCCAATCCCTTTCGTTGTGCCTCTTACTCTGTTACAGCACTGTTCATGCCGAGCAGTCAGCCGATGTCATCGTCTATGGCGCCACGCCCGGCGGCTTCTGTGCTGCGATCGCTGCGGCTCGTGAAGGAGCCAGTGTCATCCTGATCGAGCCGACCAATCATGTGGGCGGAGTCAACACCGGCGGCCTCTGTTTCAGCGATTCCAATCAAACCGTGCGCTCCACCGTCATGGGCCTCTTCGACGAATGGCACACGCGCATTGAAAAAGATTACACATCACGCAACATCAAGCTGCCATACACCGTCAGCGTGAAGGATCAAACCAAGTGGTCCTACGAGCCACACGTGGCGATGCGAATCACCATGCAGATGCTGGACGAAGCGAAGGTGAAGGTGCTCACCGAGCATGTCCTGGAATCCGTCACCAAGACTGGGCCGCGCATCACCAGCCTCGTCACCAGCAAAGGCACGTTCAAGGCGAGCGTCTTCGTCGATGCGACTTACGAGGGCGATCTCATGGCGGCTGCGGGAGTGAGCTGGACGATTGGCCGTGAAGGTCGCAAAGAATTTGATGAATCACTGGCGGGCAGGCAATACCCCAAGCCCAAAATGAAATTCAATGGCTTTGACGATCAGGGCAAACTGCTGCCGCTGCTCACTGCTGCTGAGGATGACGTCGATCCCGCGCTGGGCGATGACCGCGTGATGACTTACAGCTTTCGCCTTTGCCTGACGACCGATGCCGCCAACCGCGTGGAGCTGCCTAAGCCCGCCAACTACGACCCGGCAAGATTTGAAGCCATGCGCCGTTATCTGGCGAGCAAAGGTAACGGCGTCAGATTTGATCTTTACGATGTGCCCGGCAACAAGCTCGATGGCAACAACTCCATCGGCGGCCAGTTTTCCCTGGGCCTCATCGGTGCCTGCAACGGCTGGAGTGAAGCCAACGCCAAAGATCGCGCCGCCCTCTGGGAAGCACATAAACAGTACACGCTCGAGTTCTATCACTTCCTCACCACCGACGCCGCAGTGCCCGCAGCAACGCGTCAGCAGTATGCGAAGTTGGGCCTTTGCAAGGATGAGTTTGTCGAACATGGTCACTGGCCCCCGCAGCTTTATGTCCGCGAAGGGCGGCGGATGAAGGGCCTCTATGTCGTCAGTCAGAAGGACATCATCAGCGAGCCGACCAAGGATGATCCGATCGTGATTTCATCCTTTCCCATTGACTCTCATGATGTGCAGCGCATCGCCCTCAAAGATGGCAGCGTCGTCAATGAAGGCACCATCTTTCCTGTGCGCATGAAAGGCAAAGGCCACGGCTATCCCTATCACATTCCCTACCGTGCAATTCTCCCCAAAGCTGATGAGTGCACCAATCTGCTCGTGCCCGTAGCACTGTCGTGTACCCACGTCGCCATCTCTTCTATTCGCGTAGAACCGACGTGGATGATCCTGGGCCAGAGCGCGGGCATCGCCGCTGCACTGGCAGCGAAGCAGAAGGTGGCGGTGCAGGAACTGCCTTATGCGAACCTGCGCGAGCGGCTGCTGGTACAGAAGCAGGTGCTTGATCTGCCTGAGATTTCTGATGCGACAACACCCGCCGCGCCTGCTGCACAAGCGCCATCCATTGATCCTTCCAAATTGACCGGCCTCGTGATCGATGATTCAAAAGCACAACTCAAAGGCCACTGGGTGCGCTCAGACAACTTCAAACCTTTCATTGGCGCGGGATACATTCACGATGATCGCCGGGCTGATGGGCAAAGCAGCGCCACGTTTGAGTTCAAGGTGAAAAAGGATGGGCGCTACGACATTCGCCTGGCCTACTCCGCACATGAAACCCGCGCGACGCAAGTGCCCATCACCATCGTCAGTGGCAAGCAAAAATTTCTTTGGACTGTCGATCAAACAAAGCCGCTACCCAAGGGCGAACAATTTCGCACCATCGGCACGATCGATCTCACTGCCGCCGATGTGACGACCATCACCTTCAGCAACAAGGATACGAACGGGTTTGTGATACTCGATGCACTGCAGGTGATTGAAGTCAGCAAATAATTAGCCGTTCGCCTTGGCGAACGGAGTTTGAGATCGCCGCAAAAAGCCGCAAGAAGCGCAAAAAGGAAATGTGAAACCCATGAAAAAACTCTTATTCGCACTCTGCATGCTGATGTTTGCCCCGGTTCTGGCACTCGCACAAGCACCCACACCGCCCAATATTGTGTACATCATCTCCGATGATCAGGCGTGGACCGACTACAGCTTCATGGGCCACGCGCAGATTGAAACGCCCAACCTCGACAAGCTCGCCAAGCGCAGCGCTCTCTTCTCGCGTGGCTACGTGCCCACCGCGCTTTGTCGCCCTGCGCTGGCCACACTCATCAGCGGCAAGTACGCCCATCAGAACAAAATCAGCGGCAACGATCCTGCCATGACATCGATCAATGGTCAGCGCATTGAAGCAAAAGCCTACGCTGCTTTGCGCGAGAAAATGATCTCTCACATCGACAAGCATCCGCTGCTGCCCAAGCTGCTCGCGGAGAAAAATTATGTGAGCCATCAATCGGGCAAATGGTGGGAAGGCAACTTCAGTCGCGGCGGGTTCACGCAAGGCATGACGCGCGGCTTCCCGCAGCCGGGCGGAAGGCATGGCGATGATGGCCTCAAGATCGGCCGCGATGGCATGAAGCCGATCTTTGATTTCATCGATCAGTCGGCTTCGCAGAAGAAGCCTTTTTTCGTGTGGTACGCGCCATTAATGCCGCACACGCCGCACACGCCGCCGCAGCGACTGTTCAAGAAGTACAAGGACAAAGGCATCGAGTCGGATCACGTGGCCCGGTACTACGCGATGATCGAATGGTTTGACGAAACCTGTGGCCAGCTTGTCGATCATCTCGAAGAGAAAGGCCTCACGAAGAACACCCTGATCGTTTACATCGGCGACAACGGCTGGATTCAGAATCCTGACAACGACGGATTCGCCCCGCGCTCCAAGCAGTCTGCCAATGAAGGTGGCACGCGCCAGCCGACGCTTTTCTGCTGGCCCGGTGTGATCAAGCCTGGCGATCGCGGCCAGCAGCTTTGCTCGAGTGTGGACATCATGCCCACAGTGCTTGCCGCTGCGGGCGCTGCGATTCCCAAGGAGCTGCCGGGCTACAACTTGCTGCCGATTCTCAAAGCAGGCGAGCCGACGCCGCGCAAGCAAGTGTTCGGCGAAACATTCGCGCACGATGTGGCTGATATTGAAAACCCTGAAGAATCGCTGCTCTATCGCTGGGTGATTGAAGGCAAGTGGAAGCTGCTGCTGACTTACGATGGCAAAGCAGGACGCAGAGCGAATCTGCATCCGCGTGATGAACTGCGGCCTCAGCTTTTCGATCTGCTCGCCGATCCGCATGAGAACAAGAATCTCGCTGCCGAGAATCCGGAGATCGTCGCAGCACTGGCTAAGAAAATCGGCGACTGGTGGCCGGCCACAAAGCGCAAAGTGCAGACGACTTTCACCGATGCTTCGTGCAACGCCCAGCCAACGAAAAAGCCTAATGTCCTCTTCATCGCCATTGATGATCAAAACGACTGGATCGGTCACCTGGGCGGCCACCCACTTGCAAAAACGCCCAACATCGACGCCATCGCCAAGCGCGGCACCACCTTCACGAACGCGCAGTGTCAGGCCTCGCTCTGCAATCCTTCACGCACCAGCATCATGCTCGGCCTGCGTCCCACGACGACCGGTATCTATGGGCTCGCGCCTTGGTTTCGCAATCTCGATCAGTGGAAAGATCGCGTCACCTTGCCTCAGCATTTCAAAGCGCAAGGCTACCGCACACTCACGAGCGGCAAGATTTATCACGGCGGCATCGGCGGCCCCGCCAAACAGAAAATCGAGTTTGATGTCTGGGGCTCAGCCGGCGGCTTAGGTGCCAAGCCTGCAAAAAAACTCATCCCCGCTACGCCGATGGGCAATCATCCGCTGATGGACTGGGGTGTCTTTCCGCATCGCGATGAAGACAAGGGCGATTATCAATTGGCCAGTTGGACCGTCGAGCAGATTAAAGCCGCATCGAAGGATGAACCGTTTTTTTTGGCCGCTGGTTTTTTTCTACCACATGTGCCTTGCTATGCGACGCAGAAATGGTTTGATCTTTATCCCGATGATGACAGTGTGTTGCCCGTGGTGCGAGAGAACGATCGCGAGGATACGCCGCGCTTCTCGTGGTACCTGCATTGGAATCTGCCCGAGCCTCGGCTCAACTGGGTGAAGGAAAATAATCAGTGGCGCAATCTCGTGCGCAGCTATTTAGCTTGCACCAGTTTTGTCGATGCGCAGATCGGCCGCATTGTCGATGCGCTTGAAGAAGCGGGCCTGGCTGACAACACGATCATCGTCATCTGGGGCGATCACGGTTTTCATCTGGGCGAGAAAGGAATCACGGGGAAGAACACACTTTGGACCGATGGCACGCGCGTGCCGCTGATTTTTGCAGGGCCGGGCGTTACTGCTGGGGGGCGATGCATTCAACCTGCGGAACTGCTGGACATGTACCCGACGCTCATCGATCTGTGCGGCCTGCCCAAGCGCGATGATCTGGAAGGCATCTCGCTGGTGCCACAGCTCAAGGATGCAAGCGCCAAGCGCGATCGCCCCGCGATCACCAGCCACAACCAAGGCAATCACGCGGTGCGCAGCGAGCGCTGGCGCTACATTCGATATGCCGACGGCAGCGAGGAACTTTACGATTGCGTGAACGACGCTAATGAGTGGACCAATCTGGCTTCGCAAACGCAGTACGCTTCCATCATCGCTGAGCATCGCCAGTGGTTGCCCAAGGTCGATGTTGGCCCGGCAGCAGGCAGCGCTCATCGCGTGTTGACCTACGACAAGAAAACCGATGTCGCCACATGGGAAGGCAAACCCGTGAAGCGAACCGATGCGATACCGCAGTGACATTGGGATGCGCTGTTCTGAGTCGATGTCTTGCCTTGATTTAATCGAGAGACCATCAATGAAAATGAAACACTCCATTGTTCGCACGCTTTTTCTCGTCACGTTTATTGCTGCGCTGACTGCCGCTGCCTTCGCGGAGGAAGCGAAGCCGGTGACCGAAGCAACACCGCCGATCGCCACAGCGCCTGCGAAGAAACTCAATGTGGTCTTCATCCTTGCGGATGATCTGGGCTGGGGCGAACTGGGCAGCTACGGCCAGAAAAAAATCCCCACGCCCAATCTCGATCGACTGGCCACGCAAGGCACGCGCTTCACCGCGCACTACAGCGGCGCTCCCGTCTGCGCACCGGCCCGTTGCACGCTCATGACCGGCAAGCATCTGGGCCACGCTCAAGTGCGCGGCAACCTGCAAGCCAGGAAAAACTTCCCGCAGTTCACCGAAGGCCAGCACCCGCTCACCGAAGATGCACTCACCTTCGTGCAGCTCTTTCAAAAAGCAGGCTACGCCACCGGAGCCATGGGCAAGTGGGGACTCGGCCCCGTCGGCTCCACCGGCGACCCCAACCGCAAAGGCTTTGATCTTTTCTTCGGCTACAACTGCCAGTCCCTCGCGCACAGCTACTACCCGTCATACATCTGGCGCAACGCTGAGAAGATCTTCATCAATAAGAAGCCGATCCCCGGCCATCGCAAGCAACCCGAAGGCGAAGTGAAACTCGAAGATTACATCGGCGAAACTTACGCTCCGAAACTGATGATCGCCGAGGCAGAAAAGTTTATTGATGACAACCAGGCCAAGCCGTTCCTGCTTTATCTGGCGTTTATTGAACCGCACGTGGCGATGCATCCGCCGCGCGAATCGGTGGAGAAATTTCCCGCCGAGTGGGATACGCAGGTCTATCGCGGCGAGAGCGGCTACCTGCCTCATCCGCGTCCACATGCGGGCTATGCGGCGATGATTTCTGATCTGGATGGCTACGTCGGCCGCGTGCTTGATGCGCTGGATAAAGCAGGCGTTGCCGACAACACCCTCGTCATCTTCACCAGCGACAACGGCACGACTCACCCCGGACCCGCAGGCACTCCATTCCACATCGGCGGCGCTGATGCAAAATTCTTCAACAGCACCGCTGACCTGCGCGGCTACAAAGGCAGCGTTTACGAAGGCGGCATCCGCGTACCGATGATCGCGCGTCTGCCCGGCAAGATCGCAGCCGGTGCTGTCGATGCAACGCCCAGCTACTTCCCCGATTGGTTCCCGACTTTGTGCGATGCAGCAGGTATCGAAAAACCGCAAGGCCTCGATGGCGAAAGCTTATGGAACGTGCTCATCGGCACAGAGAAAAAACTTTCACGCAAGCCGATGATCTGGGTCTTCCCCGAATATGGCGGACAAGTCGCGGTGCGCATCGAAGAGTTCAAGCTGGTGCGACAGAAGCTCAATTCGAAAAAGCCCGGGCCTTGGGAAGTTTACGACCTGTCCAAAGACCGCGCCGAAGCGAACGATCTGGCGGACAAACGCGCGGACCTCATCGAGCTCGCACAGGCAATCCTCAAGCGCGAAGTGGATGACAATAAGTTTTTTCCGCTGACGATCCCCGGCGTGAATGATGCGGCTAAGTGAGCTACTTCTCTCGGCTGTAGTAAGCCAAGTTGTCCATCAGAGAGAACGCGAAGGACACGAAGGACACGAAGGAAAAGAAGTTCCGCAGCGAGCCACGACCGTCAGGGAGTGCGGGAAGCAAGGCGCAGCCCCGCTTCCTGACGGGCGCGGCTCGTAGTGATACTGCTGATCGCAGCGCTGACGTCGCTACGCCGCAAGCGGCGACAGAGCGAATCCGCAAGCGGCGAGATGGTCACTTTCCTATGCAGAATAGATGCTTTTCTGTGCGGATGAAGATTTGGCCCTGGCTGATGGCCGGTGAGCCGTAGGCGGGTTCATCGAGTTTGCTCGTGGCGATGATTTCGAGTTTTGGCCCGGGTTTGATGATGGTCATCACGCCGGACTCGCTGCGCTGGGTGCCTTCATCGGCCAGGCAGTAAGCCAGACCATCCGCGAGCACAATCGAGGCGCTGTAGTGACGGGCCAGTTTTTCGCTCCATACCGTGTCGCCTGATTTTGCTTCGTAACAAGTGACGGTGCCAAAGTCATCGATGACGATGAAGTACGGGCCGACGACGATCGGGCTGGGCACATAAGCCGCGTCCTTGGTCGGGTGATGCCAAGCGACATGCGTTTGCGTGACATCACCTTTGCCATCGGGGCGGATGGCCATGACGTGCTGGGTGGGGAAGCCGCAGGTGAGGAAGAGCAGGTCGCCGTTGTAAACGAGGGAAGCGACGTATTGCTGCGTGGGGCCTTCGACTTTCCAGTGGCGTGAGCCGTCGTTGGGATCGTAGCTGGCGACGTGTTTGGAGCCTGCGAGGATCATTTGTGTGCGCCCGCCGATGTCGCGGATGATGGGGGTGCAGTAGCTGCGGGTGTTGTGATCGCGATTGATTTTCCAGCGCGTCTTACCGGTGGCTGCTTCGAGGGCGACGATGTAGCCGGGGCCATCGTGATCGCCGTTGATGATGACCGTATCCTTATAAAGGATCGGGCTGGCGCAGTAGCCATGCACGCTGGAAAAAGTGCCAGGCTTGACCATCCACTTCTGTTTTCCTTCAAAATCGTAAGCGGCAATGCACATTTCTTTGCCTTGCAGAAAACTGACGTAAACGAGTTTGCCATCGGTGGCGGGTGTGCTGGAGGCGTAGCTGTTGAGTTTGTGTTTGCCTTCGAGTGGCGAGGTGAGAACGGTCTGCGTCCAGAGCGATTGGCCGGTCTTGCGATCCAAGGCCAGAAGCTGGCGATCACCAGTGTCGGTGATGCAGGTGGTGAGGAAGAGATGATCCTGCCAGATGATGGGCGAAGAGTGGCCGATGCCGGGGACGGCGACTTTCCAGGCGATGTTTTCGGTGGCGGACCACTGCGTGGGGATTTGTTTTTCTTCGCTGGTGCCATCGCCGCGCGGCCCGCGCCAGCCCGGCCAGTTCTCCGCCATCGCAGTACACGACAGCAGCGCCGCCAAAAGGATGACAACACATCGGCTAGGCAGAAAGAAGAATGAGCAGCGAGTAGACATCATGAAGTGAATCCGGGATGAAAGACGATGACCTGAATCATTGCACCCCAGCGGCACAGGGTTTCGGGGAAGGCAATTTACACCCACCAAACGCATCACGATCCAACATCGACGACGCAACTGTAAACGCACATAGCCCCGGCCTTGGCCGGGGTGCACCTTTTCGGTCTGGCGCGACCCCCGGCGAAGGCCGAGGCTATGCGAGGAATCATTCGGTTGTCATCGGCGGCAATCGCCGGTTCAACAATTGCCTTCAACTCAGCGGCCGCGATGCGAAATATCAATGTTCACTCGGCCACGATCATCTCTGCAATCATTCACCACGCGGCGAACTTCATCGTAGTGCCCCGCCACGAAAACCTTTTCGCAGCGATCTTCATAACGATCAGGCACCCACACCTTTTCGCAGCGAGTCTCATACACCGGTGCGATGAAAACTTTCTCGCAGCGATCTTCATAGCGATCAGGCACCCAGACCTTCTCGCAGCGATCTTCGTAACGATCAGGGTTCCAGACGCGCTCGTAGCCGCCGGCCCTGACCATCACGGTTCTCCTGCAGCCGTAGCGATCGGTCACGATCTGAAACACCGGCTGAACATACTGCGTGTCCCAGTGGCCTTGATGCACGAGTACCTTGGTGTGGCGTTCGTCAAAGTAACCACGCTCCACCAGCACCTTGGTGTGCTTCTCGACATAGTGCCCTTGGCGAACCATGACCTGCGTCGTGCGTTCATCGAAGTGGCCTCTGTGGACCAACACGCGAGTGGTGACTTCTTCATAGTGAGCAGGCACCCAGACACGTTCGATCACCACACGAGGCTGCGGGGGTTCATAGCGAACACCACGGTTGCCCAGCACGATCGACCCATTGCCAGTGCCGATCTGGATGCCAAAGCGAACATCGCTACTCTGGCCACGGTTGCCATAGTTCTGATGCTCAGCCTGGACGTTGCCTGCGACAAAGAGCGAAGCGAGGCCCAGGAAACCGGCGGTGAGGATGTTGATCTTGCGTGTCATGTGTAATCCCTTTCATTCGTGGTTATCAGGTGATTGACTTGATTCACCTGTCGCCATGTAATACGCATACACACGACTTTTGATTGCAGCGATGTGCAGGAGTTGCAGAAAGGGTGATAACAGTGGCGTTTTTCATTAAAAGCACGAGGTTTGCGTCAAGGGCGTGCCGCAGCATATTCAGCATTGAAGCGCCGCTGCTGTCGATCCCCAAGCGATGCAATACTCGACTCAGAAATTTTCCAGCGGATGGGTGCGCAGTCGGTAGCGTGCGCCTTCCTGTTTCTGGCGCTGGGCGTGGTTGTCGCCGTAGAGGGCGTTGATCGAGCCCAGGTGGGACCAGTCAATGCGAACGCTGCCCACGAGAACGGGATCGAGCGGATCGGTGGTGCCCCAGGTCCAGCCGTTGGGGCACATCCAGCCATCGGTGGCCCAGACGAAGGTGGAAGGCTGCCAGACTTTGCTGCGTTTGAGGACGCTGCGTTTCTGCCAGGCGATGCCGAAGAGGGCATACTCGGAAAACATGTAGCTGGAGCCTTTGGTCAGATCGGGATGGACATCGTAGTCCCACCAGACGTAATTCTGCGGATGCGGATCGGTGGGGCAGATATAAGCCTTGGGGTCGGCAATGATGTTGAGCGAATAGAACTGCTGCTGCGGGGGAATGCCTCCGCCTCGTGCACCATTGTTCCAGCCGTTGTAGTGCGGGTGATCGACCACCGAAATAGGCTGAGGCACACCGTAGGGATATTCATCGCGCGACATGTCGCCATAGACGGTGGTTGCGTTGCCGATCTCTCGAATCTGCGCGAGGCAGACGGTGGCTCTGCCGTTCTCGCGCGCCGAGCCAAGCGAAGGCAGCGTGATGGAGATGAGGAGTGTGATGATGGAAATAACCACCAGCGCTTCAATGAGAGTGAAGGCTGTGGCCTGACGAATAGATTGAAAGCGACTTGATGTGGGCAACGGAACCGGTCTCCTGCACTGATCATATCAAGTGATCCCACTCTTCGAGAAAAAAAAACCCCATGGCGATCAGCGACCCAGAGGAGCGAGATCACCACCGCGATGGAAAAAGTCCATCACCGTTCCACTGACTTGCTCGCACTGTTATGCTGCCCTTCCGTATGCTCTATACCTTTGCTGCTGGCGATTCTCACTACGTTACCGTTCTGCTCCTGGCAGTCGCGGTTTTGCTGGGTACTGCCCGGGTTCTGGGCGATCTGGCCAGCCGCTATGGTCAGCCTTCCATCTTGGGCGAGCTCATGGCGGGCATTCTGCTGGGGCCCACCGTGCTGGGCGCGATCTGGCCGCAAGGGTACGAATTCCTTTTCGTCACCGATGAAACTGCCAAGCTGGTGCTCAGCGGATTCATCACCCTTTCTGCCACGCTGCTGCTCCTCGTGGCCGGGTTGGAAGTCGATCTCTCGGTCGCGCTCAAGCAAGGCAAGGCCGCCGTGCTCGTCGCCCTGGGCGGCATGATCGTGCCCTTTGGCATCGGCTTTGTACTCGCCTGGTATGCGCCGGTCTTAACCGGTGCTCCCGCAGGCATGCCCGAGAACTGGCGGCTGGCCTTCGCGGTGTTCGTGGGCATTGCCGTCTCCATCACCGCTTTGCCGATCATCGCCAAGATTCTGATCGATCTGAATATCTTCAAAGCCGACCTGGGCATGCTCATCATGAGCGCCGCGATCCTCAACGATCTGGCGGGCTGGATGGGCTTCGCTGTCGTGATGGCCCTCATCGCCACGCCGGTTGTCCCCGAGGGGGCGATCGAAGGCGCTATCGCCGTCGCCAGCGCACCGGCTGGGTCCGTCGGCATGACGCTGCTGATGACGCTCGGTTTCATCGGCCTCACGTTGACCCTTGGCCGCTTCCTCATCAACCGCTCCCTGCCTTACATCCAGGCCTACGGCACATGGCCCGGCACCGTCATCGCCTTCGTCGTGGTCATCACCCTCCTCTGTGCCGCCCTCACCGAAGTCATCGGCATCCACGCCATCTTCGGTGCTTTCATCGCCGGCGTCGCCATCGGTGATTCCTCACACCTGCGCGAATCCACCCGCGAAACCATCAACGGGTTCATCACCTCCATCTTCGCTCCGATCTTCTTCGCCTCCATCGGCATCTACATCAACTTCATTTCCTCCTTCAATATCGTCACCGTCCTCCTGATTCTCTCCATCGCCTTCGCTGGAAAAATCGGCGGCTCCTACTTCGCCGCCCGCCTAGCGAAACTGCCCAAACGCGAGAGCATGGCCATCGGCTTCGGCATGGCGGCACAAGGCACCATGGGTGTCATCCTCGGTCAACTCGCTCTCGAACAGAATCTCATCTCCAACGAACTCTTCGTCGCCATCATCGTCGCCGGCCTGGCCACCAGCCTCGTCAGCGGCCCGGGCATTCAGCGCTCACTGGCACGCAAGCAGCTGCGCAAACTCGGCGACATGCTCACCGAAAAACACTGGATCAGTGAACTCAAATCGCGCGAGCCACGCCACGCCATCGCAGAGCTTTGCGCCGCTGCTGCCCCGCTGGCCAAGCTGCCTGCCGACGAACTTTATGATGCTGCGTGGCGGCGTGAACGCATGATGCACACGGGTATGGGCCACGGCCTGGCGGTGCCTCATGCACGCATTGAAAAGCTCACGCAGCCGATTGTTATCCTCGGCCGCAGCAGTCTGGGCATCGACTTCGACGCAGCCGATGGTGAGCCGGCCCGCATCATCTGTCTGATGCTCACACCGGCGAACGATCCCGCTTCGCAGCTCGACATGCTGCGCATGATTGCGGAGGCGTTTGAAGTGCCCGCGCGCAGGCAGAAGGTGCTCGCTGCGACGAAGTACACCGAATGCCTGGCGGCGATCAAGCTGCCTGCCGACGGTCACGTGGTGGTCAAGCCTGATGAAAAGCCTGCTGAGAAAGAAGGCGAAAAAGCCGCAGAACAAGAGACTGCGAAATCAACCCAAGCGCCAACCAAGCCTGACACCACGCCACCTGCCGCCTGATCGCCGCTCGCGGCGTAGCGTCATCATCGCCACAACCTCCCGACTAGAAAACTCATGCCGCAAACTTCCACGCAGCGCACCACCGCACAGTCCCTCCTCATGAACCTGCTCGCCATCCCCGGCAAGAGCGGCGAAGAGGCCGCCGTCGCGCAGTGCATCATCGATGCCCTGCTGGCAGCAGGTCTGCCTAAAAACCAGATCACCAGCGACAACGCCCACAAAATAAGCCCGCACGGCGGAGAGCGCGGCAACCTCATCGTCAAACTGCCCGGCAGCAAAGGCCGCACCCGCGAGCCTCGCCGCATGCTCATGGCTCACATCGACACCGTGCCCATCTGCGTCGGGTGCAAGCCGGTGGTCAAGGGCAAACTCATTCGCTCAGCCGACCCCACCACAGGCCTGGGCGGCGACGACCGCGCAGGCGCAGCAGTCCTGCTCGCCACACTGCTCGACATCGTGAAACAGAATCTCTCGCATCCGCCGCTCACTTTTCTCTGGTGCGTGCAGGAGGAAATCGGCCTCTTCGGCGCAAGGCATGTTGATGTGAAAAAGCTGGGCGCACCCGCGATGGCATTCAACTTCGATGGCTCCAAACCGAGCAACGTCACCATCGGAGCCACCGGTGCCTACCGCATGAACATCCGCATCGAAGGCATCCCCGCTCATGCAGGTGTTCATCCCGAAGATGGCGTCAGCGCGATCACCATCGCCTCACTCGCCATCGCGCAGCTTCATCAAGAAGGCTGGCTCGGGCTGATCGAAAAAGATTCGCAGCGCGGCACGAGCAACGTCGGCATCATCCACGCAGGTAATGCCACCAACGTCATCACCGAACTGGCCACGCTCCGCGCCGAGATGCGCTCGCACGATCAAAAGTTCCGCAAGCAGATTCTCACGGCTTACCAAAACGCCTTCAAATCCGCAGCAAAATCACTCACAAACGCCAAAGGCAAACGCGGCAAAGTCGCCTTCGAAGTTTCACTCGACTACGACTCCTTCGCGCTCACCACGGATGAGCCAGCCGTGACGCTTGCAACCAGCGCACTAACCGCCTGCGACCTCACGCCCAACTTCACCATCTCCAACGGCGGCCTCGATGCCAACTGGATGACCAAACACAGCATCCCCACCGTCAGCTTCGGCTGCGGCCAGCACGACATCCACACCAACAACGAATACCTCGACCTCCCCGAATTCTTCAAGGGCTGTGAGATCGCCGGCCACTTGGCCACAGATCAGTGAAGAACTAAATTAATGAGCCGCGACTCAACGAGTCGCGGACGTCAACGACCTCCTACCACTCAAGGCCACAGTAAAACCACGGTGCCGCTGCTTGAATAAGCGAGTGCGCAGCGCATTAGGATAGCGGCCTAGGACAAACGGCGCAATCCATACACCTTGATGCCGGTGGCGTCCGCGACGTGTTACGTCGCGGCTCAACGCACGCCCTCCGCATTTTCCTGCTGCAACTCCTGCCCGCAGAGTAGAATCATTCGTTCCTCACTCCGCTTCAGGATTCGCCGATGAACCGCGTGTGCTTCGCCATTCTTCTTCTCTTATGCGCAGTCCCTTGTCGCGCTGACGATGGTGCGCCACCCTTCACACCCGAGTCCATCGAGTTCTTCGAAAAGAAAATTCGCCCGCTGCTTGTCGAGTCCTGCTACGAATGCCACGCCGCATCGAGCAAGAAAATCAAAGGCGGCCTGCGCGTCGATAGCCGCGCAGCCCTGATCACCGGCGGCGACACCGCCAGCGCCCTTGCGCCCGGCGATCCGACCAAGAGCCTTCTCATCGAAGCGATCAGTTATCGCAATGCTGATCTCCAGATGCCGCCTAAGAAAAAGCTCAGCGATGCCGCGATCGCCGACCTGATGCAGTGGGTGAAAATGGGCGCACCTTGGCCTGCGGAAAAGCACGAGCCTTCGCCGCTTGATGAAAAGCCTGCCGTCGATTTTGAAGCCCGCAAGCGCGAGCACTGGGCCTGGCAACCGGTGAAAGAACCGCAGCTTCCGAAAGTGAAAAACGAAGCCTGGGTGCGCAGCGACATTGATCGATTCATTCTGGCCAGGCTCGAAGCGCGTGGCCTTTCGCCTTCACCGCAGGCCGATCGCCGCACACTCATTCGCAGGGTCACGTTCGATCTCATCGGCCTCCCCCCCACCGCCAACGAGGTCGAAGCATTCCTCGCAGACACATCCCAGAGCGCTTACGAAAAAGTGATCGATCGCCTGCTCGCCTCGCCGCAATATGGCGAACGCTGGGCACGCCACTGGCTCGATGTCGTGCGCTATGCCGACTCAAAGGACTCGCGCGGCATGGGAGGCGACGCCGACATCACCTTCGCCTGGCGCTACCGCGACTGGGTCATCGATGCACTCAACCGCGATCTGCCTTACGACCAGTTCATCACGCAGCAGATTGCCGGTGATCTGATGATAAGACAAAGTTCTGAGTTCAAAGTTAAAAGTTCAAAGTTAGAAGGCAAAGATGCAGCAACAACTCCCGCGGACTCTGCAACTCAGAACTCCGAACTCAGAACTCAGAACTTCTCGCCACTCATCGCCACAACGATGCTCGCCATCGGCAACTGGGATGCAGGCGACAGCGACAAACGCAAGATGATGACCGACATCGTCGATGATCAGATCGATGTGATTTCCCGTGGTTTTCTAGGCATGACCATCGCCTGTGCACGTTGTCACGATCACAAGTTCGATCCGATTTCGACCCGCGATTACTACGCCCTGGCTGGCTTTTTTTTCAGCAGCCACATCATCCCCGGCCCGGGCGATCCCACCGCTGGCTCTCCCATGCTGCGATTGTCCATGATGAGCGATGGTGAACTTGCCGCCATCACCAGCGCACAGAAACGCATCGAAGCACTCAAGGAACAGATCAATGCACAGGTCGATGCACTGCGGCAGGAAGTGATCACGCGCGAGCTTGGCCGAATGAGTGCCTATCTCAGCGCCACTGAAGAACTTTATCGCAGCGAACAGCGCGATGCTCCCGAAGCGCTCAGCGCCATCGCCGCCAAACATGGCATCCATGCCGCGATTCTCAAACGCTTCGTGCGCTACATCGGCCTCGCTGGCGCCGGCGGCACCGTGCCCGGCATGTTCACCACCAAACTCAGCGACGTCGGCAAAAGCCCTTTCGTCATGGGCTGGGGCGAACCAGCCACGCCTTCCATCCTCGCTCACACCGGCAGCGCGCCGATCAAGATTCTCACTTTTACTTTGCCCCCGCGCTCCATCGCCATGCACCCCTCGCCCACCAAACAGGCGGCCATCGGCTGGCGCAGCAAATTCAACGGCACCGTCTCCATCACCGGCAGCGCCGCCGATGCTGATGCAGCCTGCGGCAACGGCTTCGCATGGTCCATCATTCATCAGCGCGCCAGCGTCATCACCCGCCTCGCACAAGGCTCCAGCGACAACGGTGGCTCACAGAAATTCGCTGATGCCGACACAGAGAAACGCCTCGAATCAGTGCCCGTGCAGACCGGCGATCTCATTTCACTCATCATTGATGCACGCGGCAAGGACCACATCTGCGACAACACCACCATCGAGTTCACACTCAGTGAAACGACCGGTGCCAAACGCAAGTGGGATGTCACCGCTGATGTGGTCGATTCCATCCTCGTCAGCAATCCGCACGCCGACACAAATGGTCAGCGCGACATCTGGCACTTCTACGCCATCAGCGACAACAGCAGCGATGGCGATGCGAAACTCCCCGCAGGCAGCCTGCTCGCGCAGTGGCTCACGCTGCTGACCGATGCCCCTAAAGCATCAGATGAGAAAAGTAAGCGTCAACAGAATGATCTCAAAGCGCAGATTCATGCACTGGCCACCATCGGCCAGAAGCCACCCGCAAATCTTGCTGCTGCCAATCTCGCACTGCACAAGGATCTGACCACCGCGAGCAGTCCGCTCTGGTCCACCATCGATCTGCCTGCTTATAGCGAAGCGAATCGCGAAGGACTCATCGCGCTTCGCGATGAACTCAAAACACAAACGCGCATCGCTTCAACGAAGATTCAGTTCACGCAAGGCATCGCCGAGGGCGGCGTGCCAGGCTCGCAGCACGCGGGCATTGCCGATGCGAAGGTGCATGGCCGCGGACGCTACGATCGGCTGGGCGAAACTGTGAAGCGTGGCTATCCCGCGCTGATCGCCGCTACGCCTGAGGCGACTATTGCGCAAGGCAGCGGACGCATGGAACTGGCGCAGTGGATCGCATCACCTGACAACATCATGACCGCCCGCGTCATGGTCAATCGTCTCTGGCAGCACCACTTTGGCAGGGGCATCGTGGCCACGCCCGACAACCTGGGCCACCTCGGATCGCCGCCGTCGCATCCGGAATTGCTCGACTACCTCGCTGCAAAATTCACGCAGCAGCGCTGGTCGATCAAAGCGATGCACCGCGTGATTCTCCTCAGCGCCGCATATCAGCAAGAGTCACGGGGCACGAATCAACAATCTGAAATCTCAAATCCCAAATCTCAAAATCCAAATCCGACACCCGATACCCGATACCCAACACCCGCCCTGCTCGACCCCGACAACACGCTTCTCTGGCGACAAAGTCGTCACCGCCTCGATGCCGAACAATTGCGCGATGCGCTGCTCGCGGTTTCCGGTCAGCTCGATCGCTCACAGCAGCTCACAAGCGGACCTGGCACGGGTGATCTGAGCTCGCCTCGCCGTTCGATTTATCTGCTGGCAGTGCGCTCGGATCGCTCCACCTTTCGCACGCTATTTGATGCCGCCGATCCGACGGCTAGCATTCACATACGCAACGAATCCACCATCGCCCCGCAGGCTCTGTTCATGCTCAATCATCCCTTCGCTCTCGCCACTGCTAAAACGCTTACCGCGCGCATGCAGCGCGAAGCGCCAGCCGAGGATGAAAAGAAAATTCACTGGCTCTACCAAGAGCTCTACGCAAGACCCGCCACGCCACGCGAAATCGACATCGGCCTGCGCATGGTGAGCGAAGCCGCAAGCGGCGAGAAGGCCGCGAAGTGGCAGCGATACTGTCAGGTGCTTCTGTGTGCCAATGAGTTTTTGTATGTGGATTAGGTGGTGAACGAGATGAAACTAAAACCGCAAATCACCGCCCTCTCTCGCCGCCAGATGCTTGGCTCTTTCGCATCAGGCTTTGCCATGCTGCCGTTCTATTCGCTGCTTGCGAATGACGCTGAGCGTGAATCACAAATCTCAAATGTCAGATCTCAAATTTCAAATCAACGTCCTCACTTCCCGCCGCGTGCCAAACACGTCATCTTCCTCTTCATGTCAGGCGGGCCTTCTCACGTTGACCTCTTCGATCCCAAGCCCAAACTCGCTTCACTTGCGGGGCAGCCGTTGCCGTTCCAAAAACCTTCGCTCATGCGAACCAAGACTGGCAACCTGCTCGCCTCGCCTTTCAAATTTCATCAGCATGGTCAGAGCGGCCTGCCCATCAGCGAACTCCTTCCCAAACTCGGCTCCATCGCGGACGACTTATGCATCGTTCGTTCCATGGTCGCTGACAACATCAATCACAACGGGGCCTGCCTTCAGATGAACACCGGCGAGCAGGCCTTCAGTCGGCCGAGCCTGGGCTCGTGGCTCACCTATGGCCTGGGCACGGAGAATCGCAATCTGCCTGGCTTTGTCGTCATCAGTCCCGCACAGCCCGCGCAAGGCGCCCCGCTTTGGACCAGCAGTTTTCTGCCCGCCACTTACCAGGGCACGCTCGTCAGCGACCTGAATAAACCCATCGCCAATCTCGGCAACGCGCAGGTCAGCATCGCGCAGCAGCGCGAGCAGCTTGATGCACTCAAGCAGATCAACGCGCTGCATGAGGAACAACGTGCGGAGGATTCGCGGCTCTCGGCACGTATCGAATCATTCGAGCTTGCTTACCGCATGCAGACCAAGGCACCCGAGGCGTTTGATGTCACCCATGAATCTGCCGCCACGAAATCGCTCTACGGCCTCGATGAAAAAGTCACCGAAACCTTCGGCAAGCAATGCCTGATGGCGCGCCGACTCATCGAGCGCGGCGTGCGCTGCGTGCAGGTCTATCACACCGCCACGTCCAAGCGCTCGAGTTGTCAGCTATGGGATCAGCACGGCCAACTTCGCGAAGAATTGCGCAACAACTGCGATGCCATCGATGGCCCGGTGGCGGGACTGATCACCGATTTGAAACAGCGCGGCTTGCTCGATGACACGCTCGTCCTTTGGGGCGGTGAGTTTGGTAGAACGCCGACGGCGGAAAACAACAACGGCCGCGAGCACCATCCTTTTGGCTTCACCATGTTCATGGCCGGCGGCGGCATCAAAGGCGGCATCACCTATGGCAACACCGATGAATTCGGCTGGCACGCCGTGGAAAATCGCGTTCACGTTCACGACCTGCACGCCACGATCCTGCATCAGATGGGCCTCGATCACACGCAGCTCACTTACCGCTACAGCGGGCGAGACTACCGCCTGACCGATGTGCACGGCCATGTGGTGCGCGACATTCTGGTGTGAGCGCTCGCACATAGCCCCGGCTTTAGCCGGGGAAATTTACGACATCACTGAAGGTAAAAGAGAAGAGAAAGACCATGCCCTCGGCGGGCGGCCCGCTCAGTTGCCGCGTGGCAGAAGGCAGTTGTTATTTGTAGATCACAGCGCTGATGACGCTACGCCGCGAGCGGCGGGGAAACGGCGTCTTCACGCGGGCGACGCACGCGTAGGAGTTTTGACGTTTAGCGCCGCGCCGAAGGCGCGGGTTTGGTTTGAGACACGCGGCGATTGAGCGGGCCGCCCGCCGAGGGCATGGTTTTTCTTCTGCGTTTTTTGCGTCTTTTTGCGGCGAGTTCTTTCAGCTATCACGGCCAGTCGTGCGCTCCAAGAGCGCCAGCACGCCCAGCACCGCCAGCGTCTGTGCGGCGACCAGCGCGGCTTGCCAACCTTCGAGACGCGAGAGCATTACACCGCCTAAACCTGTCGCCAGTGTGCAGAGCCAGATGACGATGACGGCGATGCGTTTGCTCAGGCCTTTCTTCACCAGACGATGCGAGAAATGTTGCTGATCGGGATGGAAGGGACTGTTGCCTTGCATCAGGCGAATGAGCGTGACGCTGGTGATGTCATAGAGCGGCACGGCCAGCACAATCAGTGGCATGAGGATGCCGTGCCAGGCAGTGGCAGAAGCAGAAGCAGTGGCAGTGGCAGTGGCAGGAGCAGGATTCAAATAGGTCGTGCGAATGGCGATGACGCTGAGCATGAGGCCGACGACGAGGGAACCGCCATCACCCATGAAAATTTTCGCGCCTGTGCGCGGCAGAAAATTGAAGACGAGAAATGCGAGCAGTGCGCCTAGGAGCAGCGCACACCAAGCTGCGACAAACCACTGGCCACCCATGAGCGTGGCGGCGAGATAGATCGCGGCAATGATCGCGCTAACGCCGGCGGAGAGGCCATCCATGTTGTCGAGAAAATTGATGGCGTTGGTGATGGTCACCATCCAGAGCACGCTGATGAGAATGCTGGCGGCCTCACCGGCGAAGCCGTATTGATCGAGCAAATGCAGCACGCGTATGTCGCAGAAAATCGCAAGCGTCGCGGTGACGATGAACTGCACGATGAGTTTGAGATAGGGACTCAGGCGTTTGCGATCATCGATGATGCCCATGATATGGAAGATGATTGCGGCGCCGATGAGCGCGAGCGCCATCGGGGTTTGGGCGCGAAGTCCGGGCAGATGTGGATGCAGGGGCGCAAGCGTGGTTTCGTAAACGGAATCAGGGAGGAGATTCACGGCGAGGATGGCGAGGATGACAGGGAGCATCAGCGACCAGAAGATGCCGATGCCTCCGGTGGCGGGTGTGGCGGTGGTGTGATGTTTGTGGACATCGCTGCCGGGCTGATCGAGTTGGCCCCAGCGGCGACCGGCACTAATGAGCCACCACGAAAGCGGCAGGTTGATCGCCAGTGCGACGAGAATCAGAAGCAGGCACAGCGTGAGCATGAAGACATTGGACGAGGAGCCGGGAAGAATCGCAAATGGGAGGGATGATGAGCGAGAGTGGGAATGGGAGCGAAGCCGCGAGCGGCGGGAGAGGAACAAAAAAAAACGCCTCACTTATCGTGAGGCGTTTCGTTTCACATTAATTATATTTTCAGGATTGCCAGAGGCAGGCTTGTTCGCCCAGCACCGGCTCGCGGCCGACGCTGTGGTAAACGAAGCCATTCTCACGCACCACCTCGCGGCGCCAGATGTTGCGGCCATCGAAGACCACCGGGCTGGCCATTCGGCTCTTGAGGTTTTCAAAATCAGGAGCCTTGAACTCATCCCAGTCGGTGCAGATGATCAGCGCATCAGCGCCGTCGGCTGCGGTCATCGGATCCGCAGCATACGTGATCGTGTCACCCATGAAGTAGTGCGCGGTTTCGTGAGCCACGGGATCGAAGGCGACGACCGATGCACCGCACTTGATCAGGTGCTGCATGATGGTGATCGATGGCGCTTCGCGCACATCATCGGTGCCGGGCTTGAAGGCGATACCCCAGATGGCGATCTTTTTGCCAGCAAGACCCGGATGATCGGGAAGGCCACGGAAGTGATTTTCGATCTTGGTGATGAAGGTCTGGCGCTGACGCTGATTGACCTGATGCACGCTCTTGAGAAGCTGGGTGGGGGTTTCGGATTTTTCACCCATGGCAACAACGGCGAGAACATCTTTGGGGAAGCAGGAGCCACCGTAGCCCAGGCCCGGGTAGAGGAACTGATTGCCGATGCGTTTGTCAGAGCACATGCCGCGACGGACTTCGTCGATATCAGCGCCGTAGGATTCGCAGAGGTTGGCGATTTCGTTGATGAAGGAAATCTTGGTAGCGAGCATCGCGTTTGCTGCGTACTTGACCATTTCTGCGGAAGGAATATCCATCACGAAGATAGGATGCCCCTGGCGCACGAAAGGATCGTAGAGATCGCGAAGGCGATCGCCGGTGCCCTTGTCATCAACGCCGATGACGACGCGATCGGGCTTGTTGAAGTCGGTGATGGCAGCACCTTCTTTAAGGAACTCGGGGTTGGAGCCCATCTTGTAAGGCTTCTTGGTGCGCTTGGCGATCTCGGCTTTGACCTTGGCGTTGGTGCCTACGGGGACGGTTGATTTAATGACGATAATCTTGGCACGGCGTTCTTCGCCGCCGCCACCGGTATCGCCGGGGCCGCGCTCGATGGCATCGCCGATGTCGCCCGCAGCAGCGAGGACATACTTCAGATCCGCGTGGCCGCTTTCGTCGCTGGGCGTACCGACGCAAATGAAGATGATCTCGGCCTTCTGATAGGCGGCTGCTTTATCGGTGGTGAAGTGAAGGCGGCCGGATTTGACATTGCGCTTGATCAGTTCATCGAGGCCGGGCTCATAGATCGGGCTGATGCCGTTGTTGAGCTTTTCGATTTTCTTGAGATCGATATCGAGGCAGGTGACATCGTTGCCGGTGTTGGCGAAACAGGTGCCGGTGACGAGGCCAACATAACCGGTGCCGACCATGGTGATACGCATGTGAATGCCTTTCTTTTTCGCAGGGCGAAAGAAACGCCCGGCAATGCCCTCATCCCCAGCCCCGCCAGTGTCAGATAACTAGCTTGCGCAGGCAACGGATACTCGATAGCTTTCGGCCAGATTCAAGGGCGGGTGAAGCAGCAAAATAAAAATACGGAAGTGGAGGGGGTGGGGTTCGGCGAAGGGGAGCGAAGCCGCGAGCGGCTTTTGATCTATTTAAACGACTTGTTCGCCAAACAGCGCCAGTGGCGCGTGCTTGTGGATCTTCACTTCAACAATTGACCCCACCAGCGAGGCGTCGCCATCGAACATGACGATGAGGTCGCCGTCGGTGCGTCCGGTGAGCTGGGTGATTGACGTTGTTTGGGCGGGAGGCGGAGGCGCAAGCGTGGGGGCGAGGGTTGCGTTTGTGGTCGTAGAATTGTCGTGCGTGGCGTCCCAGCGCAGTTGCACATGCGATGTCGCAGCGATGGCGGCCTTCTGTTTTTTCTGTTCTCGATGACTCACCGATTCCACGAAGACGCGCACCGTCTTGCCCACCCACGTGCGGTGAATTTCTTCGCTGACATCCCCCTGAATGCGTAGCAGTTCGTTGTTGCGAGCTTTCTTAATTTCCTCAGGCACATCATCTTCAAAGCGATCGATCGCAGTGGTGCCTGGACGCGGGCTGTATTTGAAAATGAAACTGTTCTTCCAACCCGCAGCACGCATCAAGTCGCACGTCGCTTTGTGATCTTCTTCGGTCTCTGATGGGAAGCCGCAAATCAAATCACTGGCGAGCGTGGCGTCAGGGAGAATCCTGCGGATGCGGGCGATCAGTTCGAGATATTCCTCGACGGTGTAGCCGCGGTTCATCAGCTTGAGCATGCGATTGGAGCCGCTCTGCACAGGCAGATGCAGGTAGCGACAAATGCGCGGCCGGGCGGCAATCGTGTGCAGAATGTCATCGCCAAAATCACGCGGAAAACTGGTCACAAAACGCAGCCGCTGAAGCTGCGGGATTTCATCGTGGATGCGAGCCAGGAGCTGCGCGAAGGTGGTGACATTTTCGCTTTTGTCAGCGCCGGAACCACCCACGGACGGGAGTCCGTGGGCTTTGGTGTTATTGACGATAGAGCCGACTTGTGGTTGGACGATGCCGTTGATCGACTGCGCGGTCGCGTGATCGTAGTGGTAGTGATTGACGGTCTGCCCGAGCAGTGTGATTTCTACAACGCCTGACTCTACGAGCTTGCGGCATTCTTCGACGATGGCATCGGGAGCGCGGTGGACTTCTCTGCCGCGGGTGTTGGGCACGACGCAGTAGGTGCAGAATTTGTTGCAGCCGCGCGTGATGCGAACGTAGGCGGAGCCTTGATGTTCATCAGGCGAAAAACTGCGCGCCAGATCGAGTAGCTCCAGCGTGTCTTCTGCAGCGGCGAGCGTCGAAGACCTGCGATGCGTGTTGCCTTGCAGTGAATAGTTCAAAGTTCCATGTTCAAAGTTTCGAGTTGAAGCACCATCTCTAGTCGCATCGGGCTTCTTGTTTCCCAACTCAGAACCTTGAACTTTGAACCTTGAACTCATTCGGGTCCGCATCACGTTGTCAATCAGCAGCGGGACCTTATCCAATTCACCGGGGCCACAGATCAGATCGACCTGCGGATGCCTGCGGAACATATCCACACCATCGCGCTCAGCCATGCAACCGATGACGCCCAGCACGATGTCGGGGTTTTCTTTTTTGCGCATGCCCACGAGGCCGATCCTGCTGTAGGCTTTGTTCTCCGCCTGTTCGCGCACGGAGCAGGTGTTGTAAAGCACGACGTCGGCGTTGCGCCAATCATCGGTGAAGGTGTACCCCAGCGATTGCAGCGAGCCGCGCACGAGCTGCGAGTCGAGCACGTTCATCTGGCAGCCGAAGGTCTCCAGATAGACCGATCGGCGAGCCGGCAAAGTTGGCACAGGAGCATCTGACATAAGGGGCAAATGATAGGGCAATCAAAGGCTGGGAGAAAGGCGAAGGTTGAGCAAAAGGCAAAATGAAAAATGGCCAGTGAAAAATGAAAATTGCAAAATGCAGAGAGGAACAGCAAACGCCATCGCGATGTGCCTTTCCACTTTGCAATTTGCAATTTGCAATGGTCATTGGCCATTGGCTATTTGCCCTTGCTTTCCCTCCCCCTCATTTTCACGCCTTTTCCGCCAGATTACCGATAACTACTCACAATGTCGTCTGCGCAGAATCAACCCGAGCCTATGAACCGCACCCTCGCCCAGCTCATCGGCTGGTCCAGTCTGGTCGTCGGCTGCGCCCTCATCGCCATCGTCGTTCTCGTGCCCCCCTGGCTTGAGCTGCACTACGCCCAGTGGGAAAAAGGCTGGATCGAAGCCTGCGCTCGCACGCAGCAGGATCAGGTCGAAGCCTACGAACAGTTCGCCTCCGCGCTCGCTTCCAACGATCCCATTCTCCTCCAGCGGCTGGCGCATCATCACCTTCGCCTAAAACCCACCAATACCGATCTCGTGGACTTGACCGAAGGCGAGCAGCCGATCCTTTTTCACGACACCTCCGGAAGCGCATCCACTTCCACCTCCGCCGACGCCAGCAAAGCCCCGCTCATCGAGCAGTGGCTCCACAAGTCCTATCCCGTCATCGGTCAGGATTACGCCAACTACGAAGCCCCCGACCACATGGTCATTCGCCTCTCCACCGGCCCAAAGCGCCTCATCCTCCTCGCTCTGGGCGGCCTATTTCTCCTGTGCGGCATCATCCTCCCAGGCCCGGCTCAGCCCCGCGCCATCACCACGCAAGACGATGACACCGATGATGATGACGATGGCGAATTCGTCGCTGCCGAGATCGATGAGGATGATGAAGATGCGGACAAAGTGATCCGCGCCATGCCCTGGCACCGCGCTGCGTAATCTTCAAGCCGCTCGCGGCTTCGCTCCGCCTCTCCCCCGTTCCCTCTCCCCGCCCTCCTCACTTCCGCTACATTGCCTTCACCCTTTGCAATTCCATCAAAGCTCTGGAGTTTTTCTCATGTCTCATCGCCTGCTCATCACCGGTGCCACCGGCAAAGTCGGTCAGCATTTTCTCAATCGCTTCTTCGCTGACCCCAACTACCGCCAATTCAAGGTGCGAGCCTTGTGTCATCAGCGCAAGCTCCCCGCGCGTCCCCGCCTTGAGGTCGTGCAAGGCTCCATCAGCGACGCAGCCGTCATCACCAAAGCCATGCGAGGCATCACTCACATTCTCCACCTGGCCACCTGCAAGGAAACGCCAGACGCCATCATGGATGTCGCCATCAAAGGCATGTTCTGGCTCCTCGAAGA